>MDTA01098890.1_pt1 | contig 95236 bp, 94 predicted proteins | sample 811151 | NCBI WGS metagenome assembly MDTA01 (sample SAMN05326648, study PRJNA326480) | marine metagenome | isolation source: seawater | place: Indian Ocean: South | collected 2010 | reverse complement strand
CCCTCGTCCCGGCGCCGCCTTAGCTCAGCTGGTAGAGCATCGCATTCGTAATGCGAGGGTCGGGTGTTCAAGTCACCCAGGCGGCACCATTCCCCTTCCTTCCGATCTTGTCAGGTCCATGAGTTCTTCCGCGGCCCGATCTTTGGCCGTCCAATCGCGATGGGCCGCGCTTTCCGCCGCACTGTCCGCGGCTTTGTCGGCGAGCACTCCGGTGATAAGAAAGGGTTTCTGTCGATTGATCTCCTGGCTGCGATGACCCCTGCGCCGTATCCGTCCGCCTATCTCGCCCGGAGCTCCGCGGTCGGCCTGCTGGCCGTTCCGGCGGGGTTGTTCCTGGTTAACGGCTTGCTCGTGTTGACGCTCAAGGGCTCGGGCGCGCCGGCGGCCGCTTATGCATTGATCCTGCCGTTGGGTTTGGCGACCGCGGTTTTATTGGTCCGCTATCTTGCGGCCCGGGGCGCCCTGCCGTCCGGCCGCCAGTTGCTCGTGCTGGGCGGCTACGCCGTGGCGGCGTCTATAGCGCATCTTCTTATCTATGGCACTGCGATCAACAATGACGCGACTCTGCATGCCGCCCAGGCGCTTCATACCTTCGTCAGCGACGGACGGTTTTCGTTTTCCGAAGCGCCCTTCGTCAGTTTCGGCGATCAACCCCTCGCCAAACATTGGCTGCCCAACAATCTGGAATACGCGAGTACGGCGATCGCGCGGATTTTCGGGCTGAGTTTCGAAACCCAGACGATCGGCGTGACCTTCGCCTACAACGCCCTCTACGTGGCGGCGTTGTTTGCCGTGATCCTGACGTTCGTCGGCGCAGTCCCGGGCATGATCCTGGCCACGACGTTTCTGGCCGCCCTCTATGCCTTGATAGGCAACGCTGAGGACATCGTCGGCATGGGCATTTTCCGAGGCGGCGAAAACAAGGGTCTGATCTTCGGGTTCTATTATTGGGCGGTCATCGGCCTGTGTCTGGTTTCGCCGGGCCGGCAGCCGGCGGTCTCAGCCGCACCGTGGGTTCTTGCCGGATTCATGTTCAGTGCAGTCATGGTTTCCGCCAACTTCCCCGTTCTGGGGGCCTTGGCGCTCGTCCTCGTGCTTGGCGGGGCCGTCACCCGGCCGCTGTCCGAAAATCTGCGCGCGGCCAGCTGTTTGGTCTTGCCCATTGTTCTCGCCGCAGCGGCATATACGCTGGTGCCCGGCGGAGACGTCATGGCCTCCCATAGCGACAATTTCACGCCGGCCGGCGGGGGGTATGTGCCGCGCTTCGTGGACATCTTCACCTATCCGAAAAAGCATTGGTTCGCCGCCTCGGCGGTCGTCTTCTTGCTGTTCTGGTTCGATCGGGCGTTGGCACTGCAGTTGGCGGCCTATCTTCTGGCTGCGGTCATCGCCCATACCGAATGGGCGTACGGTCTGATCTCCGCCGTCTTGGGCGACCATGCGCAAGTCACTTGGCGGTTTCTGATCCTGCTCAACCCGTTTGTCCCGGCGATAATCGGGGTGGCCGCGCTGGTGGGGCGATTGGACCAGGCGCGCCCGATACGTCTGCCGCTCTTGGGGCTGGCCCTTGTCGCGCTCGGGCTGGCGCTCCGGCCGCCGCCACCGCATCCTTATGTCGGGGCTATTCGCCCGGTGCTTCCCTATGTCGCGGCGCAATGCCGCCCCGGCGCGAGCATCCTGACATCACGTGCCTTGGGTGCCGTTCTGCCGGTCGTGGCGCCGACGTTCCGGATCCTGGCCGGTAAGGACCAATATCTCAATTGGCAAATGGGGAATCTGGCGCCAGGCTCCGTCGACCGGCGCCGCGCCCGGGATGTTCGTGACGCGTCTCGCTATCTGGGCGGCGTGCAAAGAAACGAACCCGCTTTCCTGGCTGCTCTTGCGGCGGAACAACCGGATATCGTGATTTTTGATGTCGCCCCGACCGCATCCGCGGAGGCGTCCTTGGCGGGTTACCGCAGGTCCCGGTTTGACGCGCCCTCGCCGTATGTTTCGGGAAAAACCGAAAGCTTCCTGATCTTTAGCCGTCCCGGCATCTGCAACGCCGCCGAGTGAACGGACATTCGGCCGGGCATAGGTCGCTCCCGCCGGCGCGCGGCTGGTCGTTTTCGCCGCACGACCAAGGCCGGCCCTTGAATAAATCCGGAAGCTCAAAAAGAAACCGGCCCGCAGGGGCGGGCCGGCGAGTTTAACAGGGAGGCCGTCGGGGGCGTCCGGGGAGGGAGGGGAGGGGTTGCACCCCGACGATGACCTAATCCTATCGCGACGCAGTTAGGCGGACAGTGACCGAGGTCACATTCGCAAAAAATAATTTATAGGGCGGAACGATGTTGGAAATCCGGGGCGCCGGCCCGGTCATGGGGATGCGCCTGTGCCTCCACGACGCGGGGCTCGCCATTGCAGATTGGTCGGAACGGATGAGAAAAATCGCAGGAACGCAGCCGAAGGTGCGGGGCGTCAGCGGCCGGCCTCAGTGCTCGGCGATCTGACGATAAAAATTCCTGTCGAGCAGGACCGCTTCCGACAGGGTGCGGCGGCGGTTCTGCGAATCCTCGCGGACCAGGACGTAGTGAGGGACGGGGGTGCGCTCGCTTCCGTTGGCGGCGACGACCCAGACCATGCGGGGTTCGTCCACCTTGACGAAACGGGCGCCCAGATCAATGCGTCGCTTCTTCATTTTTGGGGGTATTCGCGCTCTGTCATCGGGGTCGAAAAAGGGGTGAATAGGCACCTTAGCTAACGCGCCCTTCACCCTGAATTCAACGCAAAAATCGGGCCAAAAGGCGAAAATTTGGCTGGCGTAGAGCGTGAATTCATGCCTTGGGCGAAGGTGCCCGGCACCTTACGCCCGCAGGTTGACCAGGCGGCCACGAATGGCGCCGGTAAACAAGCTTTCATCACCGAATTCAAGGAAGGACTGAGCCGTCCCGCCCCGGGATTCCAGGGTATCGGCCAGCGCCGCGAGGCTGTTGAGCCGATCCGTCGCGACGTTGATCGCGGCACGGACGCGCGTGCGGGCTTCGGCCGCTTCCGCTTGGGTGAGCGCGCTCAACCCGCCGAGCGACAACCCCTCGGTATCCAGCGGTTGCGCCCGCACGGAAATACGGCCCCCGAACTCGGTCGTTTGGATCGTCGCTTCTCGTTGACTGCTGGAAATCAAGTTCGTCCGCCCGGTCTCTGCCTGTGCGACCAGGCGGTCGATGGCGGTCAGCGTGCGCCCGGCGGCAGAGGTGATGTTGAGCCGCGACACTCTCGTTTCATCCAGCCGTAATTCTGTCCGAGGCGACACCAGGCCATCGTTGATGGCGATCGAGAGTTGGCTTTCCAGGTTCCGCAGGTTGTCGATGATCCGCTGTCCGGCGGCGATCGACCGGCTGACTGCACGGTCGGCCTCTGCCGCGGTCAAGGTAATGCCGCGCCGGGGGTCAAGCGACAGTCCCAGCGAATCGGGTGTCGGGCGCGAAGGGGTCGGGGCGACGGTGCGCTCGATGACCAAGGCGCTTCGCGCGCGGTTGACGGCCAGTCCGCTCGACTGAATGGCCAGCGATGCGACGGCGGCGTTGATATCCGTGGTCATAGGCGTCTCGAGCCGAAAGCGGAGCCGGTCGGGCGTCGGCCGATTCGGTCGTCTGGCGAGGCGTCGCACCGTTCTGTGGTCGGCCCGGATGGCGGGCGGCGTCATCCCTACTGGATGCACCGGCGGCCTATGCGCCCGGGCATCGGGCCCGGGCGAAGAAGAAGTCTAGCAAGGCTGCGCCACGCCGCCAACCGCGCCGCTACGAAACCCTAAGGAAAGCCGCTAACCTATTGGCATTAAATGGTTAACGGTGGCCGTGCGGAGACTTCCTGGACGCCGAAGGCCACTACGGCAGTAGTTGCATCGGGGCAATTTCGCCACATCTGCGGAACGAATTGCGGCCGAATCGGGCAAATCTCGGCTGATTTTTCATTGTCCCGGGCCGAGCCGGGCGGTCTTCGGCTGGGCCCTGCATTTTGATCGCGGCAAAATATGAGTCGCGATTTATCAATCCGTTAACCAATTTCCTTCAACAATAACCTTGGCCCTGGACCGAATCCCATTGATCTGAAACCGGGGCCGGCGGCGGGCCAGGGGTTGCATCGGCGAGGCTTAACGACGATAGCAGTTGCATGGCGGGGCCGGACGGGTAAATTCATTGCATGCCGGGTACGGTACCGCCCCCGATCCCGGCGCCGGGACAGAGTTTTCTCCGTCCCGGGCCCGCGTATTGATCCTTTCATGGGCGGGGTGGTGTGAACGGGACAACGGGGCAAGGCGCATGACCCAGGACCTCAAAAAACATTCCTATACCATTCCGTGTTCGACCGGGTTCCGTGACGCGGTGATGGTCCTGGCGGCCAAACGGCGCGTTAACGTGGGCGATCTGGCGCGCTCGGTCCTGCTGGTCGTTCCGCAAACGGTCATCCAGGAATTTCCCGATCCGGGCGAGCCAGAGCCGGGTGACCGCGAGACGGTGATCCTTAAATCCGGCACCGCCAAGGGGCGGCCCTGGCGGCGCAAGCCGCGCCTGCAGGTTCGCATGGCCCCTGGGTTCGAGGTCGAATTCATGCGTCGCGCGCTCGCCATCGCGCTGGCCCTGGACGAGGGCCAAACCCAAGTCAGCCTTACGCCTTCGGCGGATGATGGCGCCCCCGAGCCGGCCGACGAGGACGAAGACGAAACCGGCGCACCGGGCCGTGCCGTCGCCGATCCCGAAGAACTGGTCCGCCTTCGAACCATCGTTTCGGTTCTGTCGTTCGATCCCTTGGCGGACGGCGTGCGTTCGCGGGAGGACGCGTTATACGTGCTTGGTTTTCCGCCGGGGCGCATTCCCGACACCCGGACATTGAGGGCCCGTTTCCGGATGCTGGCGACGATCCATCACCCCGACAGTCCCCACGGCGACCACCGCCGGATGAGCCAACTCAACAGCGCCATGGATATCCTGAAACGCGGTGTGGCCTGAGCCACGGCGATTATCCAATTATGTCGCCGGCACCTGTCCGGTGCGGCCCCGGAACGACGGACGGGTCATTGCGCAGCGGTCCCGCCGCAGATCCGTGCCTCGGCACCAATTCTTCTTGAGACCATCCGCCCGTTGTGGCCTCATGGGGTCATGGGGGGCGCTTCGCCCGGGCGTGCCGTCCGGGCCGATCGATCAAGAAACTTCAGGAAAAAAACATGAGATTGAAGGACAAGGTTGCCCTGGTCACGGGTGCTGGCTCGGGCTTTGGCGAAGGAATCGTGCGCCGCTTCGCAAAGGAAGGGGCGAAGGTCGTCGTCGCCGACGTCAACGCCGAAGCCGCCGACCGTGTGGCGCGCGACATTCAGGCGCGATCGTTCCAATGCGACGTATCCAAGAACGATCAGGTGAAAGCCATGGTCGACGCCACCGTCGACTGGTTCGGGCGGATCGACATTCTGGTCAACAACGCCGGCATCGCCCAGAAACGCGGCTCCTTGCTGAACGTTACGGAAGATGAATTCGACCGTATCTATGCGGTGAACGTGAAAAGCATCTATCTCGCCGCCATCCACGCCGTGCCCCATGCGGGCCCAGGGCGGCGGCGTCATCATCAACACGGCCTCGACCGCGGGCGTGCGCCCCCGCCCGGGCCTGACCTGGTACAACGGGTCCAAGGGGGCGGCGATTACGTTGACGAAGTCGATGGCGGGGGAATTGGCGGCGGACAAGATCCGTGTCTGCGCCTTGAACCCGGTCCTCGGCGTGACCGGCCTGACCGCCGATTTCATGGGCGGCGATTCACCGGAGATGCGCGCGGAATACAACAAAACCATCCCCATGGGCCGCATGTCGACGCCCGAGGACGTCGCCAACGCGGCCTTGTTCCTGGCGTCGGACGAGGCGGAATTCCTGACCGGCGTCTGCATGGAAATCGACGGCGGCCGCTGCATCTGACCCCACCCGACCGGACAGGCGCCCGCAGAGGCGCCGTCCAACACCCCGGCCGGCCCATGCCGGCGCACCGATCGAGGAGGATCGATCCATGTCCGACAACAAAGCCCGCCTGCTCGTCGCCCGCAAATTCCCGGCGGACGTCATGGCACGCGCCCTGGCCGACTACGACTGTATCGTCAACGAAGCCGACGACAACTGGACGGGCGCCGATGTGATCGCCCGCGCCGGCGACGTGGATGCGATCCTGACCTCGGCCCGCACCAAGTATCCGGCCGAGGTCATCAACGGCCTGCCGGCGAACGTACGCATGCTGGCAACCTTTTCCGTCGGCTATGAACACATCGACCTGGAGGCCGCCAAGGCGCGGGGGCTCGTCGTTTCGAACACTCCAGATGTGCTGACCGAGGCCGTCGCCGACGTGACGATCCTGTTGCTGCTGGCGGCCAGCCGCCGGGCTCGCGAAGGTTTCGAAATGCTGGCAGGTGACCAATGGCTCGCCGTCGGTGGCTGGAAGCCGACGCAGAACCTGGGCACCGGGGCACAGGGAAAGGTATTGGGTATTCTCGGCATGGGGCGGATCGGGCGCGCGGCGGCGGTTCGTGCCCGGGCCATGGGCATGGAAATCCATTATCACAACCGTTCGCGCCTGGCGCCGGACCTGGAACAGGGGGCGGTTTATCACGACACGCCGCAGTCGCTGTTGAAGGTTTCGCAGTTCCTCTCGATCCATTGTGAATCGACGCCCGAAACCCATCATCTGATCGATGCGGACGGCATCGCGCTGATGCCCCAGGGCGCCATCGTCGTGAACACGGCGCGGGGCGACATCATCGACGACGATGCCTTGATCGCGGCTCTGGAAACGGGCCGTCTCGCGGCGGCGGGCCTCGACGTGTTCAACGGCGAGCCGGAAATCGACAAGCGGTATTACACGTTGAAGAACGCGTTCATCCTGCCGCATATCGGCAGCGCGACGGTGGAGACCCGCAATGCCATGGGCTTCCGTGCGTTGGACAACCTCGACGCCTTCTTCAAAGGCGAGGAGCCGGTTGACCGGCTCGCCTAGTCGCAAAACCTGAGGCCGATAGGCCGAAAGTTGTTTTGCGCAGACAACGTGCCGCAAAACCTGATCCCGCGCCGCCCGGCGCCTCGGCGCCGACTTGGCGGCGCGAGGACTTTGCGATGGTGGATGGGCCGCCCGGCCGAAAATCGTCTTGCGCGAACCAAAAATGAAAAACCGCCCGGGGCGTGACGCCGCCGGGCGGTTTTTGCGTTTCCCCAGGGGAGGAAGGGGGAAGGACTATTCCCTGTTGCCGAACAGCTGCAACATGAAGATGAACATGTTGATGAAGTCCAGATAAAGCGTCAGGGCGCCCATGATGGCTTTCTTCTCGTGGACTTCCGAATGGTCGGCTTCGGCGTAGATCGCCTTGATCCGCTGCGTATCGTAGGCGGTCAGTCCGGCGAAGATCAGCACGCCCAGGACCGAAATCGCGAAGTGCAGGCCGGAAGAGGCCAGGAAGATGTTGACGACCGAGGCGATCAGGATGCCGATCACGCCCATGATCAGGAACGAGCCCATGCCGGACAGGTCCTTCTTGGTCGTATAGCCGTAGAGCGACAGACCGGCGAACGCACCCGCCGTGATGAAGAACACGCGGACCACGCTGACACCGGTGAAGGCCAGGAAGATATAGCTCAGCGACAGGCCCATCAGACCGGCGTAGACCCAGAACAGGGCCTGGGCCGTCGAGGCCTTCATCGAATTGATGCGCGCCGAGAGATAGAAGACGAAGCCGAGCGGCGCCAGCATCACGACCCAGCGCAGGGCGGTGCCGTGAATGGTGTTCATCAGTTCCGCCGAAGTCGAAGCGGCGAAAGCGACCGCGCCCGTCAGGGCAAGGCCGATGCACATGTAGTTGTAGACCCGCAGCATGTAGCTGCGCAGGCCAACATCGATTCCGGCGTCGGCAGCTTGGGCGCCATCCATACGCGCGGTCTGCAACCGGAACCTGTCGTTCTGACCCATAGCCATTGACGTAACTCCTTTTAAACTTCCCTAGTTTTGCTTCCCATGCGGGGCGCCGTTCTTGCTGCCGTCCGCCCAAACGGGCGATCCGGCAGGCCGCTTTTTTGTGAGCTTGGCGGCGACCCCGGTGAAATCTGTGAATTTCCCTGCGCTTAATATGGCAGCGAATCCCGAAAATTCAACTGGTTCCGGGGGTTTCACGCAGGTTTTACATGGCACGGAATTGCGGCGGAATATGGGCGTATGCCTGCGCCGCCGCCGACGGCATTCACTGATTGCGAAGGTGCGGAACCGCTTTCTGCCCCATCGCCCGCCAGGTGCCGAGCATGCCCATGGTCAACGTCACGGCCAGGCAGGCCAGCGCCGTGATCCCGGCGGTCGGCGCATCGAAGGCCCAATCGCTTTTCATCAGGTGCACGACGATGCCCCAGGCGGTCAGCCACCCGACACCGGTGCCGATCAACGCCGTCAACAGGCCGAGCGCGCCGTACTCCAGCAGGTAGCCGCCCAAGACCCGCGTCCGCGCCGCGCCCAGAACCTTGAACACCACGGCGTCGTAGACCCGGCGTTGATGTCCGGCGGCGATGGTGCCGGCCAGCACCAGGGTGCCCGCGAGAATGGTGATCGCGGCGATCCCGCGCACGGCCCAGCTGACGCCTTCCATGATCTGCGCCGCCGCCGCCAGGGCCTCGCGCACGCGAATGGCGGAGACGTTGAGGAACTGGTCGGCGACCGTGCGCTCGATCACGTCCTCGGCCTCGGGCGGGGCCTCGATCGCGGCGATATGGCTGTGGGGTGCGCCCTCCAGCGTGCCGGGCGCGAAAATGATCGCGAAGTCGAAGCGCAGCGACCGCCAGTCGATATCGCGCAGGCTTTGGATCGTCGCGGTGATCGGGCGGCCCAGAACGTTGACCGTCAGCGTGTCGCCCAGGCCGACGCCGAAGCCCTTGGCCAGATTGGCGTCCAGCGAGATCAGCGGCGGCCCCGAGTAGTCTTCCGGCCACCATTCGCCGGCGACGATCTCGCTGGCCGCCGGTTTCGCCGCCGCATAGGTCAGCGCCCGGTCGCCGCGGATCGCCCATTGGCTGTCCGGCGCGATCTCGACCTCGTCGACGGGTTTGCCGTCGATGTCGGTGATCCGCCCGCGCAAGCTGGGCACCCGTTGCAGTTGGCCCGTGCCCGGCACGGCGGTCACGGCGGCGTCGAAGGCCGCGACCTGATCCGGCTGAATATCCAGGAAGAAGAACGCCGGCGCCCGGTCGGGCAGGCGTTCGGTGACCTGGCGGATGATGTTGGCGTCGATCAGGGCGACGGCGACCAACACGGCCAGGCCCAATCCCAAGGAGGTGACGACGCTGGGCACCATGCTGTCGGGCCGGGCCAGATTGGCGACGACCAGACGCAGGCGCGCGCCTGGCGGACGGCGGACGGATTTGGCAAGGCGCCCGACGGCCCAGGCCGCCAGCCGAAGAATGCCCAATGTGGCGATGGCGCCGCCGACGAACCAATAGGCGAACCAGCGGTCCGTGGCGGTCACGACGGTCAACGCGGCCAGGGCCGCGACCCCGCCCGCCATCAGCAACAGATAGCCCGCGCGCGGCCGCCGCCGCGCCGGGGCGACCCGGTCGCGGAACAGGTCGCCCGCGCGAACCTCGCGTGCCCGGGCCAGCGGCCATAGAGCGAAGGTCACCGCCGACAGCATGCCGAAGGCCGCCGCCGTCAGAAGCGCCAGGGGATAGAGGCCGGGCTCGGGCGCGACCGGGAACAGGCCGCCCAGCGTCACCACGCCGACCCAGGGCAGCACCGCGCCCAGTGCCAAGCCGACGCCGACGCCGATGGCCGACAGCACCATGACCTGCAGAAGATAGACCGAAAAGATCAGGCGCCCGGGCGCGCCCAGGCATTTCAACGTCGCGATGGTCGCCGACTTGCCGTCGAGATATCCCGAAACCGCGTTGGTGATGCCGATCCCGCCGACCAGCAGCACCGTCAACCCGACGAAGCCCATGAACAGGGTCAACCGCCCGACGAACCGGCGCACGCCGGGGGCGGCCTCGTCCGCCGCGCGGATGCGCCATCCGGCGTCTGGAAATTGGGTTTTCAGGTCTTCGATGAAGGCCGCCGCGTCGGCGCCGGGCGGCAGGGACAGGCGGTGGTGGTATCGGATCTGGCTGCCCGGTTGGACTAGGCCCGTCGCGGGCAGGGCGTCCATGGCGACCATGAACCGGGGGCCGAAGGAAAACACGCTGGCGACCCGGTCGGGCTCGCTCTTGATGGCGGCGCGGATCTGGAATTCGGCCTCGCCGACGCGGACCCGGTCGCCGATCTTGACGTTCAGGCGGGTCAGCAAATTTGTATCGACGGCCGCCCCCCAGGTCTCACCTTGTTTGGCCAGGATATCGGCCAGCGGCAGCGCGGGTTCGGTGATCAGTTTTCCGGTCAGCGGATAGTTGTCGTCGACGGCCTTCAGTTCGGCGAGCGAGCGCCGCGCTTCGGGGTCGAGCGGCCGCGCCATGGTCCGCATCTCGACCGTGTCGGACCGCGCCTGCGCCCGCCCGGCGAGCCAGTCCAGTTCGGCGCTTTCCGCCGGGCGGTGGATCAGGCGCAGATCGACATCGCCGCCCAACAGGCGCGTGCCGTCGCGGTCCAGCCCGGCGATGAACGAATTGGACAGCGAGCCGACGGCGGCGATCGCCGTGACGCCCAGGATCAGGCAGGCCATGAACACGCCCAAGCCCTTGAGCCGCCCGGCCGGGCCGCCGAACAGATCACGCCGTGCGATCCGCCAGGCCAGGCCCCATCCGCCCCCTTGGTATCCGGCCATCGGGTTCAGTCCCCTGCTTGGGAAAGCGGGGTGTGGGTGACGCCGTCCTCGCTGGCCAGGCCATCGCGAATGGTCAGCATCCGCCCGCAGCGTTCGGCGAGCGACCGCTGGTGGGTGACCAGCAACAGGGTCGTGCCTTCCCGTTCGTGCAGGCCGAACAGAAGCTCGATGATCGCCTCGCTGGTGTCTTCGTCCAGGTTGCCCGTGGGTTCGTCGGCCAGCAGCAGCTTGGGTTTTCCGGCGAAGGCGCGGGCCAGGGCCACGCGCTGCTGTTCACCGCCGGACAATTGGCCGGGATAATGATCCAGGCGATGGCCCAGGCCGACTTCCTTCAGGTGCTCCGCCGCGCGGGCGAAGGCGTCGCCTTGACCCGCGAATTCCAACGCCACGGCGACGTTTTCCAAGGCCGACATGGTCGGGATCAGATGAAAATCCTGAAACACGATCCCCAGATTGTCGCGGCGAAAGCGCGCCAGGCCGTCTTCGCTCAAGGCGCCCAGGTCCTCGCCGGCGACGGAAAGACTGCCGCCCGTCGCGCGCTCCAACCCTGCCAGCACCATCAACAGCGACGTCTTGCCGGACCCGGACGGCCCGACGATACCGACCGTCTCGCCCTGGCCGATGGTCAGGTCGATGCCTTTAAGGATGTTGACCTCGCCCGCTTCGCTCTCCAGGGTAAGGCGCAGGTCGCGGGCCTGCACCGAAGGTGCGGCACCTTGCCCGCCCGGTCCGCTCGGCGTGCCGCCGACGGTGTCCGTCATCTCGTTTTTTCCGTTTGGATACGCGTCCATGCCGCCTCGCCGTAGATATATGTCATCAATGGGATATGTGCCCACCGTTCGGAATGTCAACGCGGGCTTGGCGGCTTTGCTGTTCTGGGCGGCGCTGATCCTGCCCGCGTCGGCGCGGGCGGCGGAATCGATTGTCGTCCTGGGCGATAGTTTGACCGCCGGGTACGGGCTGCCCGCCGGCGATGCTTTCCCGGCCCGCCTGCAGACGGCGTTGAAGGACGAAGGGCGCGAGGTCGCGGTCCTGAATGCCGGTGTCTCCGGCGATACTTCCGCCGGTGGCCGGTCGCGGTTGGACTGGACGCTGTCCGGCGGGCCCGCCGCGATGATCCTTGAATTGGGCGCCAACGACGGCCTGCGCGGCCTCGACCCGGCGGCGACCTTCGACAACCTGGACGCCATCATCGCCAAGGCCAAGGCGGCGGGGGTTCAGGTTTTGCTGACCGGCATGCTGGCCCCGCCCAACCTGGGCCAGGAATACGCCGACGATTTCAACGCGGTCTTTCCGCGCCTCGCGGAAAAGCACGACGTTCTGTTCTATCCGTTCTTCCTGGCGGGCGTCGCGGCCAAGCCGGAATTGAACCAGGACGACGGCATTCATCCCAATGCCGAAGGCGTCAAGGTGATCGTCGACCGCATCATGCCTTACGTCCTGGATCTGTTGGCCCGGGCGGGCCAGGCGGCGGGGAAATCATGACCGGTGAATTTCGGCATGCCCATGCGGGCGGCGGCGACTGGGCGGCGATCGCCCGCGACTGCGCCCGCCAGTTGGAACCCATTCCCGACGGCGCAAATCTCGGCTTTCTTTATGTGACCGACGCCCTGGCCGAGGACATGGCCTCGATCCTGACCTTCCTGCGCCAGACGTCGGGGGTCGAGGAATGGGTCGGCACGGTCGGCATGGGCATCTGCGGCGGGGCGCAGGAATATCACGACGAGCCGGCGGCGGCCGTCCTGATCGGCGCCTTCCCTGAAAATGCGTTTCGTGTCTTCCCCGTCGTGCGCGGCGACCTGGGGGACCTTCCCGCCGCCGTTCGCGGTTGGGCCGATGAAACCGATGCCCCCTTTGCCGTCGTTCATGGCGATCCCTACAACCACCGCCTGCCGGAAATCCTGGATGAAATGGCGGGCGGGCTGTCATCGTTTCTGGTCGGCGGCCTGACGGCGGCCCAGGGCAGCGCCGGGGCGCAGGTCGCGGGCACGGTGATGAAGGGCGGGGTTTCGGGCGTGCTGTTCGGGCCCGAGGTCCAGGTCGCGACGGGGCTCAGCCAGGGCTGTACCCCGGTGGCCGAGCCGCGCCAGATCACGGAAGCCGAAGACAACATCATCATGTCGATCGACGGCGAACGCGCACTCGACGTCATGAAGAACGACATCGGCGAATTACTGGCGCGCAATCTGGAACGGGTCGCGGGATACATCCATGCCGCCTTTCCGGTCCCCGGGTCGGACACGCGCGACTACCTCGTGCGCTCATTGGTCGGGATCGACGTGGAACGCGGCTGGGTCGCCGTCGGCGGGGCGGTCGAGGCCGGCGACCGGGTGATGTTCGTGCGCCGCGATCCGATTTCCGCCGAACAGGACCTGGCCGACATGGTCAACGGTCTGAAGGCGCGCCTGCCGTCGGAGCCGAAGGGCGGGTTGTATTTTTCCTGCGTCGCGCGCGGCCCGCATATGTTCGGCGCGCCGGGTAAGGAAATGGCGCTGATCATGGAACGCCTGGGCGACATTCCGTTGGTCGGCTTCTACGGCAACGGCGAAATTTCAAACGCGCGGCTCTACGGCTACACCGGCGTGCTGGCCTTGTTCCTGTAGCCGGACCGAAAAGGGGGGATCGATGGAATACCGCAAGCTTGGCCGCACGGGCATCAGCGTCAGCCGCATCTGCCTGGGCACCATGACCTACGGTGCACAGAACTCCGAGGCCGAAGGTCATGCCCAGATGGATATGGCGTTCGATCACGGGGTCAACTTCCTGGATACGGCGGAGATGTATTCCTTTCCCCGCAATCCGGAGACCCAAGGCAACAGCGAGCGCGCCGTCGGCTCCTGGATGAAGACGCGGGGCAACCGGGACAAGGTCATCGTCGCGACCAAGATCACCGGCCCGGGATCCGACCTCACCCATATCCGGGGCGGCGACCTCAAGTTCGGGCGCAAGCAAATCCGCGACGCGGTGGAGAACAGCCTCCAGCGCCTGCAGACCGATTACATCGATCTCTATCAGACCCATTGGCCGGAGCGGCCGTCGAACTTCTTCGGCAAGCTCGGCTACAAGCACCGCGACCGTGACTTCACACCGTTCGAGGAAACGTTGGCCGCCCTCCAGGAACTGGTCGGCGAGGGCAAGATCCGCGCGGCGGGCGTGTCCAACGAAACGCCCTGGGGCTTATCCAAGATGCTGGCCATGGCCGAGGCCGATCCCAAGCTGATCCGCATGGCCTCGATCCAGAACCCCTATAACCTTTTGAACCGGACGTTCGAGGTCGGCCTGGCCGAGCTGGCGATCCGCGAGGATTGCGGATTGCTGGCCTATTCGCCGCTCGGTTTCGGGGCGCTGACCGGCAAGTACCTGGACGGCCCGCCGCCGGAAGGATCGCGCATGGCGCTGTTCCCCACGTTCCAGCGGCACTTCAAACCGAACGGCGTGAAGGCCACGCGGGCCTACGTCGATTTGGCGAATCGGCACGGGATCGACCCCGCCGTGATGGCGCTCGCCTTCGTCAACGCGCAGCCTTTCCTGACCTCGAACATCATCGGCGCCACAACCCTGACACAGTTGGAAACCAACCTTTCCGCGGAACAGACGGTGTTGTCCGATGAGGTGCTCGAGGAGATCGAGCGTATTCATCTGGACAATCCGAACCCCGCGCCATAGAAGCGAGGGAGGGAACGGCGTCGTCTGTTCCGGGAGCCAACAGTCAGGAGGGCACGTCATGCGCCTTTTCGTCGGACTGGACCTACCCGAGGACCTGCGCCTAACCCTGGGCATGCTGCGAGACGGCATCAACGGGGCGCGTTGGGTCACGCCCGCCAACTTCCACATCACATTGCGTTTCATCGGGGAGTGCGATCGCCATCAGGCCGCCGACCTGGACGATGCCTTGGCCGATATCGAGGCCCCGGCCTTCGACCTGGCGTTTGACGGGGTCGGCAGTTTCGCATCGCGCGGCCGCCTGCGCGCGGTCTGGGCGGGCCTGGAATCCTCGGGCGCCTTGCAACACCTGCACGACAAGGTCGAACGCGCGACGGTCCGCGCCGGCTTTGCCGAGGAACAGCGCAAGTTCAAACCGCATGTCACCCTGTCGCGGTTCAAAGGCACGCCCGAGTTCGCGGCCCAGCGCTTCCTGGAAGACCACGCCGGTTTCACGACACAGCCGTTCACGGTTGATCGCTTCGTGCTGTTCGAAAGCACGCTCGGCGGCGAAGGGGCGCATTACACGCCGGTCGCCAAATATCCCCTGGGGACCTTCGATTACGACGAGGATTTCTTCGGAGACCTGGCCGCCGATTATCCCGAATACGCCGACCAGGACGCCTGAGGCGTCCTCGTTTCCGCACGGTCGGGCTCCGGGGATCAGGTCCCGGCGATCAGGCCTCAGCGATCAGGTCAGGGAGGCGCGCCATGTCGTCGAACACCAATTCGGCGCCTGCGGCCATCAGGCCCGTGGCGTAGTCCGGCATGTCGCGGGCGTGCGAGGCGCCGGCGAAGCCCAGCACCCGCATCCCCGCCCGCTTGGCCGCCGTCACCCCGGCGGTCGAATCCTCGATCACCAGGCAATCGTCCGGCGACCGGTTCATGGCGTTGGCGGCGTATAGGAACAGGTCGGGGGCGGGCTTGCCCTGTTTGACCATGCCGGCGGAAAACAGGTGCGGCTTGAAATAGGGCAGCAGGCCGGAAATCCCCAGCGTCGTTTCCATCTTCACGATCGGCCCCGACGACGCGACGCAGCGGTCGTGGCGCAATTCGCGGACGACCTCCAGCACGCCGGGCATGGGCTTCAACTCGCGCTTGAAGGCTTCGACGTCCTTGATCTTCAGGGCGTCGATGAAATCGTCCGGCAGGTCGACGCCTTCGCCGCGCACGAAATTGACGATGTCGGTCATCCATTTGCCGGTGAACCGTTCGCGGCATTGCTTGGCCGTCACCGGATAGCCGTGCGCCGACAGATGGCCCGCAAGAACGCGCGAGGCGATCATTTCGCTGTCCACCAGGACGCCGTCGCAATCGAATATGAGAAGCATGGGATGCCCGTCGTTGGGAAGGAATGGGGCCGCAGGTGTAGGGGCCAGACCGGGGGTTGTAAAGAGGCCGCTGCGTCAGGTCGCCAGATCGGTCTTGCGGATATGATCGAGCAGCCCCTTGGACGCGGCCTCGATCATGTCGAGCACGTCGTCGAAGCCCTGGTCGCCGCCGTAATAGGGATCGGGGACTTCCGTCTCGCCCAAATGCGGCGCGAAGGAAAGGAACATGTGAAGGCGATCTTCGGCGCCCTTCGGCGCGATGGCCGAAAGGTCGGCGTAATTGCGCCGGTCCATGGCGAGGACGTAGTCGAAATCGCGGAAGTCGCGGGCGGCGGATTTGCGCCCGCGCAGGTCGGAGATATCGATGCCGCGCCGCTGGGCGGCTTCTTGCGCGCGGGGGTCCGGCGCCTCGCCGATGTGCCAGCCGCTGGTGCCCGAGGAATCCGTCGTGATGACGTCGCTCAACCCTTCGTCCCGGACGAGTTTTCGGAATACGCCTTCGGCGCTGGGCGAGCGGCAGATGTTGCCAAGACAGACGAACACGACGTTGACCAAGGGGCGGGCCTCTTTCTAAATGGGGCGGATGGCGTGCGACGAAGATAACGGCGGCGGAGAGGGCCAACAACCATGAGCGTTTCGGATGAGGCCAAGGACGGGCCGGGAATCGTCGTCCTGACCGGGGCGGGGATTTCCAAGGAATCGGGTCTCGCGACCTTTCGCGACGCCGACGGCATCTGGGCCAAACACCGGATCGAGGACGTCGCCACGCCCGAGGCCTATGCCCGCGATCCCGAACGGGTGCTGGAATTCTACAACGCCCGGCGCCGGGGGGCGGTTTCCGACAACGTCACGCCGAACGCCGCGCATCGCGCCCTGGCGCGCCTGGAATCCGAATGGCCGGGCCCGGTCACGGTGGTAACGCAGAACATCGACGACCTGCACGAACGCGCGGGCACGCGGAATCTGATTCATATGCATGGTGAGTTGCTGAAGGCGCGCTGCACGGCTTGCTCGGATGTCCACGATTGGCGCGGCGACATCACGCTGGCCGATGCGTGCTCGACCTGCGGGGCGCTCGGCACGCTGCGCCCCAACGTCGTCTGGTTCGGGGAAATGCCGATGCAGATGGACGAGATCGGGGAGGTGCTGGCGGAATGCGCCCTGTTCGTTTCCATCGGCACGTCGGGCAACGTCTATCCGGCGGCCGGGTTCGTTCAGCAGGTGCGGATGTTCGGGCGCGCAAAAACGGTCGAATTGAACCTGGAACCCAGCGAGGGGGCCACGATGTTCGCGTCGTCGATCTACGGCCCCGCGACCGAAATCGTGCCGGCCTTCATCGACGATCTGCTGACGGCGGGACCCGGCGGGCTGACTTCCTAGGTTTCGCCCACCAGGCGCACGCCGTCGAAGTCTTCCAGGTTCTCGGCCTCGATGATCTGGTGCAGAATCTTGCTGTAGGTCTTGGGGATTTCCGAATACTGCGTCAGACGCGTCGCCAGATGACGGGAATCCGGGTCGCGGCCGTCATCCCGCATCTGGGCGCGGGCCCGGCGGAAATCCTTATAGGCCGCATGGGTGTTCAGGTTCAGCATGTAGTAACCGACGCCTTCACTGAGGCTCTGATACTTCACGACCTTGAACCCTTCGGCCTTTTCCGGCTCCAGGCCCGGGGTGTCGGGATCGTAGGTCCGCACCCCGAACAGGTTGTTGCCTTCGCGGGCGAAGCGCGAGGTGCCCCAGCCGCTTTCCAAGGCCGCCTGGGCCAGGACCATGGAGGCGGGAATGACGTCGACCCGGCGGCGCAGGGGTTCCAGGTCGCCGGGCTTCACCTTGTATTTCTCCCAGATGTATTCGGGCACATCCTCGGCGTCGTCGGTGATATGCCGGCGTTCGTCGCGGATGCGGGCGTTCTCGCGGGCGACCAGCGGCAGCGCGATCTTGAGGAACGCCTGTTTCTTGGCGCCGGGTTCCAGGGCGTCCAGGTCCGTCACGATCGAGGCGGCGAAGGCGGGCGGCACCAGGCCGGTGGAGCGGACCTTGTCCAACGATACCGCGTGCAGCGGGTCGTGGCGGCGGGCCGCCAACAGGGCGTTCTGTTCATAGGCCCCCCCGCGCGCGCCGCGGTCGCGCCCGTCGAACACGACGCCGCAGGCCGCCATGGCCATGGCGGCAAGCAGGGTCGTGGCCATGGCCCAGCGCATCGGGCTCATCCGTCGGGTCCAGATGGACGCGGCCATCTGTTGAAACTGTTCTCGCATTTTGATCATGATCCTGTGGGGCTATAGATGGGCCCATGGCCGGGCGTTGCAAGTGAATATCCGGCGGGCCATCTTATTCGCTGGCCCTGTGTGACGCCGAAATTGCGCTGGATAAGGGCGAAAATAAGACCATTTCCGGGCAGGAGACGGGAGGAAATCCACCGCCGTGAACGATTTGCCGCAATTGCTGGACGACGTCCGGTCCTGCCGGACCTGCGCCGATCATCTGCCGCTCGGCCCCCGGCCGGTCGTCCGCATGGCGCCGACGGCACGTCTTCTGATCATCGGCCAGGCGCCGGGGACCAAGGTCCATGCCTCGGGCGTGCCCTGGGACGATCCGTCGGGGGCGCGGCTGCGCGATTGGCTGGCGCTCGGAAACGACGTGTTCTACGACGAAACCCGCGTCGCCATCATGCCCATGGGGTTCTGTTATCCGGGCCGCGATCCGCGCGGCGGCGACAATCCGCCGCGCCCGGAATGCGCGCCGCGATGGCATGATGCCTTGCGCGCCTGCCTGCCGGATATCCGCCTGACCTTGCTGGTCGGCAGTTACGCCCAGAAACATCACTTGGGCCCGCGTGCACGGCGGACGATGACGGAAACCGTCGCCCATTGGCATGATTACGCACCCGAAATCATCCCGACGCCGCATCCCAGTTGGCGCACCACCCATTGGATGAAGAAGAACCCCTGGTTCGAACGGGACCTTGTCCCCGAATTGCGCCGCGCCGTGGCCGGGGCCCTGGCCTGACCGGCATGGTTCGGCTGGGCCATCGTCCCGGCCCGCCCTTGACGGCGGCGGCGGTCTGCGCGATTCTTCGGCCATAAGCTCATTGACTTGAGCTTGTTTCGCGGGGCGAGGGCTTCGCGGATAAACCGGGGACGGATGGGACGGACTCCCTTGGAACTGATTGCCGCGTCGGACATTCTGCGCCGCCTGGAATTCGACAATCCCTGGTGGGCGTTTCGCTCGGGCACGCGGGTACGATTCCGCCACCCGCCACAGCGCGGTTTCGCCCGCGATTTCGCCGCCGCCGCCTTGAATGCGGATCTCTCGGTGCCTCTGATCGCCTGCGGCCCGCCGGCGGCGGGCAAGACCATCGTCCTGCGCCAGACATTGGCCGCCGTGGTCCGCGCCGGGGTCTCGCCCATGCGGATCGCCTATCTTTCGCTGGCCGCGCCGGTTTATGCGGGCGAGGATCTGGCGGCGCTGGCCGACCGTTTCCTCGACCGGTTCGCATATGGGCGGGATGAGAAGGTCTTCATTTTCATCGATGATCTGGATTACGCGGAAGACGGTGCCGCCCAGTTGGCGGCGCTGCAGAAACGCCTGCCGAATGCGCGGCTGATCGCGGCATTGTCGTCTTCCGCCCCGCGCCTGACGCCGGGCCGCGCCGACCTGGAATGGGGCGAGGGCGATGGCGGCGCGGTCGAGGTGCGCATTTTGCCGCCCCTCAGTTTCGCCGAATTCATGGGCTTCCGCCGCACCGACGCGGCCTTGGGCGGCATCCTGCCCGAGGCCGGGGCATCGATCGACCTGGGTGCGGAGAAGCTTGCCGCGCTGAACGCCGAATTCGCGCGTTACATCTCCTTCGGCGGGTTCCCGTCCGGCATCGCCGCCAAGCGCGAGGACGAAGCGCCCCCGGCCCTGGTTCGCGACGCCCTGCTGCACGATGTTCTGCATCGGGATTTGGCGGCCTTCGCCGGAGTCTACGAGCCCCGCGAACTGGGCCGTCTGTTCGCCGTTCTGGCCCGCAACACGGGCGGCGAGGCGGCGATCGAGGATCTCGCCAAGGCGGCGGGTGTTGCCAAGAACACGCTGCGCAAGTATCTCGATTTCCTGGAGAACGCCTTTCTGATCCGGCGGGTTCCCCGGCTCAACCGGGACGGCCGGCCCTTTCAGCGCCAGGTTCTGTTCAAGGTCTATCTGACTTCGCCGACCCTCTACACGGCGCTGTTCGGTCCGGTCGCGCCGGACGCGCCGGAATACGGACGCCTGGTGGAAACGGCGGTGGTCGCGCAAAGCCTGGCGACCGGCACGGCGGACCGGCTGGCCTACGCCAGTTGGAAAGGCGGGATGGTCGATCTGATCCTGTTGGACCGGCCCGGCGGAAAGCCGCAGCATCTGTTCCAGATGGATTGGGATGGTGCAGTCACCGCGTCAGAAAACGGTCCTGACACCATGGTCAATTTCGCCGTGCGCACCAATCCGGACGCGCAGATGACCATGCTGACGAAGGATCGGGGCGGTCCCGCATTGCGCGGCGGGAAAGACCTGACCCTGGTGCCGGCGGCGGTTCATGCCTTCTGGCTGGGCCGGCGCAAGGGCTGAGCGGCCTCTCCCTTAAAATCAAGAACGATGCGGTTATTCGGCGGCGGCGCTGCCGCTGGGCGCCGACCCGGCCTCGGCGATCAACCAGTCGCGAAAGGCCATGACCGAGGCGTCGTTGCGGTGGTCGGGCCGCGTCACGAAATAGCATCCTTCGCCGCGTAACAGGTCGCGCCGGAACGGGGCGGCCAGGCGGCCCGACGCCAGGGCGTCGCTGACCTGGACCTCGCGGGTGATGGCAATGCCCAGGCCCGCCTCGGCGGCGTCGATGGCCATGGTCGTCAGGTCGAAGGTCTGGCCATGGGCGGGGTCGACGGTCGATTTCGCAACCCCGGCGGCGCCCAGCCAACGCGCCCAATCGCCGCGCCGGTGATAGGTATGCAGCAGGGTCTGTCCGGCCAGGTCCTCCGGCTTCTTCAGCGCCCCCTTGCCCTTCAGCAGCTTCGGATGACAGACGGGAAAGACATCTTCCATGAACAGCAAATCCGCCGTCATGCCCGGCCATTCGCCGGAGCCGAACAGGATCGCCGCGTAGACGTCGTCGCGGGCGAAATCGATGGGCCGGGCCGAGGTCGCAATATGCACGGCGACGCCCGGGTTGAGGGCCTGGAACTTGCCCAGGCGCGGCACCAGCCAGCGGATCGCGAAGGTCGGCGTGACGTTGATGTGCAGTTCGCGCGCCGCCGCCCGGCGGCCGATGGCGCGGCAGGCCAGATTGATCTGACCGAAGGCGTCGCCCAATTGCTGGGCCAGGCGTTCGCCCTCCGGCGTCAGGCGGCGGATGCCGTGTTCGGTCAGGAACAGGGGCAGGCCCAGCCAGTCTTCCAGGTTCTTGACCTGATGTCCGACCGCCGAGGCGGTGACGCACAATTCCTCGGCCGCGCGGGCCAGAGTGCCCAGGCGGGCCGTGACCTCGAAGGCGCGAAGGGCGTTGAGCGGCGGAATGGGATGGGCCAAGGCCGGAGAAATCCTCAAATAGGACGGAATTAAGCTCGATTGCCGATGGGGCGACGGGCCCTACAATACCCTTAAGAGCCCAGGAAGAAAACGGGCCGAATGAACAGTAGAAAATCTAGGGACGAAACGTACAAGGACCGCTTCACCATGACCATGATAGTCGAACGCCTCGGCGACAGCTTCGCCGCGCGCGTGACCGGCCTCGATGCCGGTACCCTCAGCAATGCCCAGGCCGCCGATCTGCATCAGGCCTACCTCGACCACAAAGTGCTGATCATCGAAGGCCAGGACATGTCCGTCGCCCAGTTCGATGCCTTCGGTACCCTGTTCGGCGAGACGGTCGAACATCCGGTGAAGAACTTCCAGCATCCGGACAATCCCAAGGTCATGCTGCTGTCCAATTCGACGCGCCACGGCAAGCCCCTGGGCGTCAAGGACGCGGGATCGTTCTGGCATTCCGACCGCTCCTATATGGAGCGCACGGCGGATGCGACGATGCTTTATTCCGTGGAAATTCCCGACGACGGGGGCGACACCTATTTCGCCGATTTGGAAGCCGTCTACGACAACCTGCCGGAAAAGCTGCGGGCGCGGATCGACGGTCTGGACTACGTTTCGCAATACCGCTGGACGACCAACCGGGGAGACCCGGAATCGCGTTGGCATTTCATGACCGAGGACGAAATGGCCAACACGCCGCCGGTCGTCCGGCCCATGGTCCGGACCCATCCGGAAACCGGGCGCAAGGGCCTGTTCATCTTTCCCGGTATCTCGGCCGGGGTGCGCGGCATCGTCGGCATGGACGCCATCGAGAGCAGCGATCTGCTGGATGAACTGTTCGACCACATGACTGACGCCCGGTTCCAGTACCGTTTCAAATGGCGCGATCCGGGGACCATCGTCCTATGGGACAACCGATGCGTCATGCACCGGGCGACGACCAAGAACCTGCCGCCGGAGAAGGTGCGCACGCTCTATCGCATTTCGACCCTCGGCAGTGTGCCGTCGTAACCGCGCCGCATCGAAGGAGACGACATCGCGATGAGCAACAAGATCGCCCTGATGGTGGAATTCGGCGTCAAGCCCGAGCGCCGCGCCGAATTCCTGGATCTCATGCGGAGCCACGCCAGGTTGACGTTGGACAGCGAGCCCGGATGCGAGCAATTCGACGTGCTCGACCCCGCCGGGTTCAACAACGGCACCGAAGACGGCAGCGTGTTTCTCTATGAACTCTATACGGACCAGGCCGCCGTCGATGCGCATATGGGCTCGGCCCTGCTCGCATCGACCCGCGGCAGCTACGACGACATGATCACGTCGAAACGTGTCGTCTGGTGCGCCGTGACCTGACCGCTCTCCCAGACTGCCGTTGCCGGACGATCACGGCAATTCCGCCGCACTCCTCCCCCGGACGGCGGGGCCCCGGGCAACGCCGGCCGGGGCGGCGCTTCTTCTTCGGATCGAGACCGGTGCGGGGGATCAGCCGCCGTTGCGCTTCAACGTCATCAGGCGCAGGGCGTTCAACTTGATGAAGCCCTGGGCGTCGCGCTGGTCGTAGACCTGATCTTCCTCGAAGGTCACCAGGGCCTCGTCATACAGGCTGTTCGGCGACTTGCGGCCGGTAATCATCACGTTGCCCTTGTAGAGCTTCATGCGCACCGTGCCGGTGACGCGCTCCGACGCCTTGTCGATGGCGGCCTGCAGCATTTCGCGTTCCGGCGCGAACCAGAACCCGTTGTAGACCAGCTCGGCATAACGCGGCATCAATTCGTCCTTCTGGTGCATGGCCCCCCGGTCGAGGGTGATGCTTTCCATGGCGCGCCGCGCCTGGAACAGGATCGTGCCGCCGGGCGTCTCATAGACGCCGCGCGACTTCATGCCGACGAAGCGGTTTTCGACGATGTCCAGAATGCCGATGCCGTTGGCCCCGCCCAGCTCGTTCAGCTTGGCCAGCAGGGTCGCCGGCGACATCTTCTCGCCGTTGATGGCGACCGGATCGCCTTTCTCGAAATCGATGGTGATTTCGGTCGGCTGATCGGGGGCCGCCATGGGCGTGACCATGCGCGACAGGATCAGGTCGTAATCGGCCTCGGTCCAGGGGTCTTCCAGAACCTTGCCCTCGGACGAGATGTGCAGAAGGTTGGCGTCCTGGGAATAGGGGGCCTCGCCGCGCTTGTCCTTTGGGATCGGGATCTGGTGCTTCTCGGCGTAATCGATCAGCCGCGTGCGGGACGTCAGGTCCCATTCGCGCCAGGGGGCGATGACATGGATGCCCGGATCGCAGGCGTAATAGCCCAGTTCGAACCGCACCTGGTCGTTGCCTTTGCCGGTGGCGCCGTGGGCCACCGCGTCGGCGCCGGTTTCATGGGCGATTTCGATCTGGCGCTTGGCGATCAGCGGCCGGGCGATCGAGGTGCCCAGAAGATAGGTGCCTTCATAAAGCGCGTTGGCGCGGAACATGGGAAAGACATAGTCGCCGACGAATTCCTCGCGCAGGTCCTCGATGAAGATCTGCTTGATGCCCATCATCTCGGCCTTGGCGCGCGCCGGCTCCAATTCCTCGCCCTGGCCCAGGTCGGCGGTGAAGGTCACGACCTCGGCGCCGTAATGGTCCTGCAGCCAGCGCAGGATGACCGAGGTGTCCAGGCCGCCCGAATAGGCGAGCACGACTTTTTTGATGTCTTTCGTCATGGGTATTTTCCCTTATGCGGTCCGGCGTTCGGGCCAACGAGAATGGGGCCCGGCGGAAAGTCGGCGCAGTATAGGGATTTCGCCGACCCCTGCAACAGGCGGCGGATGGGCATCCGCGGCGGCGGGCCGGGCCTTAGAAGTTGTAGAGAACGCTGGCCGAGAAGACGTTGTTGTAGGCGGTATCGGACAGGATATAGAGCTCCCATTCGCCGCGCAGGCTGATCCGGTCGGAGAACCGGTAATCGGTGCCCAGGCCCAGGATCGCGCCGGTGCCGGTTTCTTCCTGTCGTTGGATCGAGGCGGCGTCATCCGCGCTTTCCCACCAATAGGTCAGGCCCACACGGGCAAAGGGCAGCCAGTCGTTGCCGAGCGGCATGCCCAGTAGGCCACTGACCGAAAATCCATAGAACTGACTTTCCGCCGAATTGCCGTTGCCGAAGGTCTCGTCGAATCCGCCGATCTTGCCCAGGGACATTTCCACCGCCGCGAACTCCGTCGGGCGGTACCCGCCGACGATTTTCCAATGGAAAAGATCTTCGTCCAGGGTCGTGTTCCGGTAGTCGGATTCGTAATCGAACATGCCCATGCCCAGACCGAACCCGGCATAGAACTTCCGCTGCTGGAAATATTCCCGGTCCTGTTCGCCGATGACCGCCAGGGTGGGTTGGTCGGATGCCGTCCGGTCGCGTTGTTCCTGCTGTTGGCGGGCGTATCGGTCGGCGGGTGTCTCCTGGGATGTGCGGCCTTCGGCGGGCGGTGCCCAGGACGACGCGGCGCGTGGCGCGCGCGTGGCGGGACTGCCGTAGCGCGGATCGGTCGGGTTGATCACCGCCGGTGCGGGCGCCGCGCGGTAGGGCCGGTACGCGGGCGGTGCGCTCGCCGGTTCGGCGGCGGCGGGCTGCCCGCGTGTCGGCAGGGGCGCGGGGCCGGGGATGCGGTCTTGCGTATCCTGCGCCGAATAGGCCCGGGCCGTGGCGGACGGCGGCGGTTCGGGCGGATTGACGGTGCTGGGCGGCGGAGCGCCGGGCGGGACCCTGCGCACGTTGGGGTTGACGCCTTCACGCATCAGCCAATCGTTGATCGACAGGCCGCTTTGCGCCAGTTCGACGGGCCGCGCGCGGTCGGCCGCCGTCCCGCCGTCGAACAGCATGCGGGCGCCGTTCGATGCCGCGACCTCGAAATCCCGGGTCGGGCGTTTGCCTGTCTTTGCCGATTTGACGGTGGCGGGCGGCGCTTTCACGCCGCCGATGATGTCCGTATGGGGGGCGGGCAGGTCGAGTGTCGGACCGCTTTTCGGTTCGACCGAGGGTTTCGCCGGTTTCACGGGCGGGCGGGGCGGCGTTTCGGCAGCGGCCAGATCGATGACGATGCGGGCCCCATGCCCGTCCTTGGGCAGGATCGTGAATTGGCGGCGGATGTCGGCGATGTCGCGCGTCTTGATGACCAGGCGGCTGCCGCGGGGTGCGGGTTCCAGCGCCATGGCCTCGATGATGCCGCGTCCCTTGGCGGGCAGATCCGCCGTCTTCGCGGGCCCGGTCAGCGTCACGACGATTTCGTCGGCGGCGGGAAAGGCGAATTTGTAGGGAACCGGGACGGCGGTTTCCAGCACCAGGCGCGTGAAATCCTTGTGCAGGCCGGTGCGGACCTCGAACGCGCTATCGGCTTTCTCCGCGGCCTGCAGCGGCGTTGCGGCCAGGCCGAGAACCAGCCCGGCGGCGATAAGATGGCGAAGCGGCCCGTGCACGGTCGTAAACCCCAGTCTGAAAAATCCCCGGTAACCTCCGGATTCTAAGAGAAAACCGGTTAAGACAGTCTGAACACGGCAGGGACTTAAGGAATCAGGGCGCGCGGCTCTCGCCCGGGGTTTTGTCGGCGGCGGGCAGGTTGTCCGATGCCGCCTCGCGCGGGCGCGGCAGGGCCTCGTCGCGGTCGAAATAGAGGCGCAGGTTGATGCCCAGCGGGTCGTAGAAATACTGTTTCACCAACAACGGCACGACGATGCCTACATAGGCGCCCATGACGACGTCCGACAGGTAGTGGACGGAGCCCAAAAACCGGCTCGCTCCCAAGGCCGCGGCGATCAGGAAATACAGCACGTCGTAACGCGGATAGATCAGGGTCAGGGCGATGGCCATGGAAAAGGCCATTTGCGTATGGCCCGACGGGAACGAATTCATCCCCCAGTCGGTCGAAAACATGTGAAAGCCGTAGGACCCGTCCTGAAACAGGCCGCGTGGGCGGATGCGCCCGATGATCGGCTTGACGATATTGACGACCAAGCCGCCCGACAGCACGGCGACGATGAAAAACAGGGCCGCGTCCTGATACCGTTTCAGGCGCGCCTTGGCTTCGGCGACGACATTGAAATAGGCCGCCGCATGGCAGACCGCGATGATCACGGCGGCGATGATGAGATAGGCCTCCGGCTTTCCGGCGGCCCCGCCGTAGGTGGAAAAGAAATCCGTCGCCGCGGGCGCCATGCCGATCTTCAGGTTCTGCGCCAGGGGGGCGTCGACGAAAATCATCAAAACGATACAGACAACCGACGTCACCGCGAGCCAAGCCAGGTACGGCCGCGCACGGGCCGTCCGGCCGGTCCACCGCAGGCCTTCGGCCACCCGCGCCCAGGCGGCGCCGGCCTTGCCGGTCAGGGCCGCAAGGTTCATGCGGTCCGTATCGTTGTCGGGATGCTTGGTCATATCGCGCACGCGGTCGGATCGTTGATCTTGCCCCGGTTATACACCGGAATGCCCTTAAGACTTGATGAAGTTTGCCCGTAAATTCAATGGGGTGCCGGGCGGCGTTCTATGGCCGCACGAAGACGTGCAGGGTCACGCGTTTGCCCTTGGAATAATTGATGCCGGAGATCGCGGCGGCTTCGCGCACCTCGCCCGCGCGGTCGCCCAGGGCTTGTCTGAAACCGGGCAATTCGCGGCTTTCCACGATGGCCGCGCCCCGCTCCCCCGTCAGCATTGCCGTGGCCGCCCCGCCGCCCGATGTCAAAACCGTATTGGTCCCGGAAAGGAATATCAGCGAGGGTTCGGAAAACCCGGCGGCGGCGACCGTCGGCGCCGGGCCGCCAGCGAAGGCGTCGGCCACGGCGCGCGCGGCGTCCCGCGCCACCCACATGGGCTGAAACCCGGCGACCATCAGCCAGATCACCATGGCCGTCAGAATGCCGCCGGAAATCAGGGAATTTTCCAGGGCTTCGTTCATCACGTGATGTTTCATCGCGGCCGCCGTGGTGGCCAGCAGGTAAAGCGCGAAGCCGATGAAGAACCAAGTGTGCCAGGACGTTTCAGCACCGAAATGGACTGGTAGGTAAGCGGCGGCCCCGCCCAAAATCAGGCCGATCAGCGCCCAAAGCCCGCCGGTCACCCACAGCAGGCGCTTATCGTACCAGGGGGCGCTGCCGTCCAGCACGGCGATCGCCGAGTGGGCGCAGATCAGGGCCAGCGCCGGATACATCGGCAAGACGTAGTGGGGCAGCTTCGTCGGGATCAATTCGAACAGGATCCAGGCGGGCACCAGCCAAGCCAGACAGAACCGCAGGGCCGGATCCGTGCGTTCCTTCCAGGCCCGCCAAAGCGACGGCCAGGCCAGGAACACCGCCGGCCAGAAGAACAGCAGCATGGTCAGGACGTAATATCCCGGCGGCGCGCCGTGGGATTCCTGACCGCCCAGCAATTTGGGAATCAGGTCCGTGGTGATCGCGGTCATCACGAAACCGCCGCTGTCGCCGTCGCCGGTCTTGTCCCCGATCAGGATGAACCAGGGCAGGGCGAGGACAGCGGCCAGGGGCAGGCCCCAGAGCCAGCCAAGTCCCTTGACCCACTTGCCCGAGCGGTCGGCGATGGCCAGCGCCGCGATGGTCAGGACGGAGATCAGCGCCCCCAGCGGTCCCTTGATCAGGATGCCCGCCGCGACGGCCAGCCAGAACAGCAGCGACCAGCCGACGCCGGGCGGGCCGTCGCCCGCCTTCGCCGCCATGTAATGCCGCGCCAGCGCCAATTGCTGGGCCAGGACGCAGGCCAACAGGACCGCATCGGTCTTGGCCTGATGAGCCTCCAGGATCAGCAAGGTCGAGGCGGCCAGCATGGCGCCGGCGGCGAAACCCGTTTTGCGGTCGAAAAGAAGACTGCCCAACGCGAACGTCAGAAGCACGGCGGCCCAGGCGCCGAAGACGGAGGGAACGCGGTAGGCCCAGATTTCCCGCGCCTCCACCGACGACAGCCAATGGACGCTCGCGGCCTGCAGCCAATGGATTCCGGCGGGCTTCTTGTGGCGCGGCTGGTCCTGAAAGCGGATATCGATGAAATCGCCGGTTTCCAGCATCTGCGCGGTGGCCTGGGCGAAACGTGCTTCGTCCCGGTCGAGCGGCGGCAGGGATCCGATTCCCGGCAGGAACAGGACAAGGCAGAAAATCGTCAGCAGGACATAAGGCTTCCACCCCTCGGTCGGGACGGTCAGGAACCGTCGCCCGGGGCGGAACGACGTCGCCTTTTTATCGGTCTTCGCCCCGGTCACGATGGCGGCGCCTGAATCTGCGCGTCGTCGACGAACCAGCAATCCATGCGGTCCCAATAGAACGCAAGATAGCCCCGGATCGCGGCGCAGGCAGGGATGGGATCGGGATAGGCCCAGGCGAGGTTGTCTTCCCCGTGATCGCCCAGGCGGAATGTCCAATAGGACGCCGCACCCTTGTAGGGGCAGATCGTGGATTTATCCGTCGGCGTCAGGAAATCGGCGATCCGCACGTCGTCCGGCGGGAAATAGAACACGGCCGGATGGCCGGTCTCGCGCAGGATCTTGGCCTGGGTGGTGTCGGCGATGACGATGCCGCAGACGGAGGTGCGGACGCGATGCGGGAAATCGGCGATTTCGATCCGCTGATCCCCGGAGCCAGGTGTGGGATCAGCCATTGCCCGCCGTGGTCCCGGCGGCCGGGCCGGCCTCGCCATCGTCGGGGACCAATTGTTCGATCCGCTGGGTCATGCGGCGGATTCGTTCGCGCTCGCTGGCCGATTTCAACTGGCCGCAGGCCGCCATGATGTCGCGGCCGCGCGGCTGGCGGATCGGCGAGGAAAATCCGCCGTCGTTGAGGATGCGCACGAACTTGTCCATGGCTTCGGGGGTCGAGCATTCATAGGGGGCGCCCGGCCAGGCGTTGAACGGGATCAGGTTGAATTTGGCCGGGATGCCCTTGACCAGGCGCAGGAGCTGCCGCGCGTCGGCCTCGGTGTCGTTGACGCCTTTCAGCATCACGTATTCGAAGGTGATGCGCCGGGCATTGTTGGCTCCCGGATAGCTGCGGCAGGCGCGGATCAATTCCTTCAACGGATACTTCTTGTTGATCGGCACCAGGATGTCGCGCAGCTCGTCCGTCACCGCATGCAGCGACACGGCGAGATTTACGCCCAGGTCCTCGCCGCATTTTTCCATCATCGGCACGACGCCCGAGGTCGACAGCGTGATCCGTCGTTTCGACAGCGCAATGCCTTCGCCGTCCATAATGATGCGCAGGGCTTTGGCGACGTTGTCGTAATTGAACAGCGGTTCGCCCATGCCCATCATGACGATGTTGGAAATCATCCGCCCGCCGTCCCTGGGCGTCGGCCATTCGCCGTAGGAATCGCGGGCGACCATGAACTGACTGACGATTTCGTCCGACGTCAGGTTGCGCACCAGCTTCTGCGTGCCGGTATGGCAGAACGTGCAGGTCAGGGTGCAGCCGACCTGCGACGAAATGCAGATCGCGCCCCGGTCGTCTTCGGGGATGTAGACGGTTTCGGCCTCGTTCCCGTCGTCGAATTTGACCAGCCATTTGCGCGTGCGGTCCTCGGACGTCTGCTCGCGGCTGACGTTCGGGCGGCGCACTTCGAAAACCTCGTCCAGCTTTTCGCGCAGCGGCTTGGCCAGGGTCGTCATCTGGGCGAAATCGGTCTCGCCCTGATGATAGATCCAATGCCAAAGCTGCTTCGCGCGGAACGGCTTTTCGCCGACGGCGGCGATTTCACGCGCGAGTTCCTCGCGCGACAGGCCGACCAGGTTGGTCTTGCCGCTCGTCTCGGGCGCGCCCATTTGCGCGTTCTGGGTCGATTCCGTCGTCATGGGCCCTCATATAGCGCGTCCGGGGCGGTATCCCAACGGATAAACGCGAACCTTTTGATCCGCGCAAATCAACGTCCTTGTCCTCGCGGCCCGAAATCCCGGCCTCGCCGGGCTGGCGGCGGGATCGGGATTTGCGACTAGACGCCGCAGGCCTTGCCGATGGCTTTCCAGGCGGCGGTGAAGCCGGTCAGGGAATAGGTGTCGGTGGTCAGGGTGCCGCGCGACGAGGTTCCCTGCACGACCATGTCCGCCCCCCGGATCATCGATTGGACCAGTTTCGCGTCGGCGCCTTCCTCGGCGAAGGCGTGTTCACCCGCCGTGAACAGCTTGAAGGTCGCGCCGCCGATCTCCACCGATACGTCCGAGCCGCTCTTGTACGTATAGCCCGTGGTGATCGAGACGATGCCCTTCTCCTTGTCCTTCGGCCGGTGGGTGACCAGCATCACCACGCGGCCGCGTTGGGTGTACTTGCCCTCCATCTTCTTCGGCTCGGAGCCCATGTAGCAGATCTTGTTGCCGGCTTCGGTTGCCGTATAGGCCTCCCAATCGCCGAACAGGCCGATCAATTCCGGCGCCGCGCGGGCGGCGGTCGGGGTCAAAAGGGCGGCCAGCGCCGCAAGGAGGATCAGGACGGGAAGGGCGGGTCGTTTCAACATGGCCAATAGATAGCCGGGACGGCGCTTCGTCTCAAGTCCGGCATGGCGGATGGGTGGACCTGACCTCGATGCTTGCCAGCGCCGCCGTTCGGTGGCATGGGAAGGCATGACCGACCATATCCACTCCTCAATCCGTTCCGACAGCCCCGTGATCGTCGAGGTCACGCGCGGCACCCTGGTCGAAAGCCGCCACCGCGTTCATGCCGTGGTCGCCGACGCCGCGGGCGAGATCGTCCATGCCTGGGGCGAGCCAGACCGTGAAATCTATCCCCGTTCGGCGATCAAGCCGCTGCAGGCGATGGCCCTGATCGAGACCGGAACGGCGGATCGCTGGGGTCTCAATGACGAGCGCATCGCGTTGGCCTGTGCGTCGCATTCCGCCTCGGCGGCGCATGTGATGGCGGTCGAGGCCTGGCTTTCCGACTTGGGTCTGGGCGAGGGCGATCTGGAATGCGGGCCGCAGGTCCCCGGTGACGAGATGGCGGCGAACGGCCTGATCAAACGGGGCGAAGCGCCCTGCAAACTGCACAACAATTGTTCGGGCAAACATTCGGGCTTTCTCGCGACGGCCCTGCATCTGGGCGAGCCGACGGCGGGCTATATCCAGGCCGACCACCCGGTGCAGAAGCGGTTGTACGACGTTCTATCCGAAATGGGCGGGGCCGAATTGTCGGGCACTGGGCGCGGTGTCGACGGTTGCGGCATTCCGGTCTACGGCATGCCCTTGTCGGCGCTGGCCCGCGCCGTGGCGAAAATGGCCGGGCCCGATGCGGCAAAGCTGGGCCCCGTGCGGACGGCGGCGGTCACGCGCATCCGCGAATCGATGGCGAAACACAATTTCATGGTTTCCGGGCGCGGGCGGCTGGACGTCGCCGCCATGTCGGCGGGGATCGCCACGGCCAAGCGGACGGGGGCGCCCGTGTTCGCGACCAAGACCGGGGCCGAGGGCGTGCATACCGCGATCCTGCCGGCGCATGCCGGCCGCCCGGCACTGGGCATCGCGGTCAAGGCCGAGGACGGCACCAAGCGGGCGTCGGACGTGGTGATGGCGCATCTGCTGGCCTGGCTGGGGGCGGTCGATGCGGATGCCGGAAAGGCCGAACTGGCGCCGTTCCTGGAGATGCCGGTGACGAACTGGGAAGGGTCGGTGATCGGCCAGGTGCGGCCCGAGGCCGGATGGAACCGGGCCGGTGAGTAGGTCCCCGGGGCAGCGCCCCTACTTGTTGTAGACTTCCGGCGGCGTGTCTTCGAAATCCGCCATCCGTTCTCGTTCCTTGCGTGAGAAACGCCCGCCGAACTGGTGATCGGGCAGGTCTTCCGTCGGTCCGCCTTCGCCGATCGGGCGCGGCGCGAACCGGCCAAGGCTGATCAGCCGGTCGTACATCACGATGGCCCCCGCGATCCCGACGTTGACGCAGAAAGCCATGGGAATCTGAATGACGTGATCGCAGCGCGCGATCATCTGGGGGCTCAATTCGCCCCGTTCGGGCCCCAGGACATAGGCCGCCTGCTGCGGGTGGCGGAAGCTCGGCAATTCCGACGCGTTTTCCAGCAATTCGACCCCGACCAGGCGGCAGCCTTCAGGCAGCATCAGATGGTCCGCGTCGGGGAAACTGTAGAACGGCATATGCCCGCCGCTTTTCGAGGTGTCGGATTTCTGGCCTTCGGTCCGCTCGTAGGTCGCGTCGACGGTGAAGGCGAAGGACGCGCCGAAGGCATGGCCCGTGCGGAACAGGTTGCCCACGTTCATGGTCTTGGAAATGCCTTCGACGCCGATCCCGAAATAACCGCGCATACCGTCTCTCTTTTCCTTGGCTTCTTGTCTTGAATTCCCAACGGGCCGGCGGCGGAGCCGTTGCCCTTTGCCGCCCGTTATGGTCAGGTTGCGCAACCTTGGCCAATTCCGGCCCGAAATCAAGCTTCGGCCGCCCGGCCGCAAAAGACAGGAAGACCCGAAGGAGACCCCATGCGCGCGGTTGTCTGCACCACATTCGACGGCATCGATGCCCTTTCCTGCGTCGATGACGCCCCCGAACCCCCGATGACCAACGGCGCGGTGCGCCTCAAGGTTCATGCGGCGGGGATCAATTTCGCCGATACCCTGATGTGCAAGGGCCAATACCAGGTGAAGCCGCCGTTCCCGTTTTCCCCGGGCCTGGAGGTCGCGGGTGAGGTGCTGGAAGTGGCGCCGGGCGTGACCCGTGTGAAGCCCGGCGACCGCGTCATGGCGACAGTGCATTACGGCGGCTATGCGTCCGAGGCCGTGACCGATGCCTCGACCGTCTATGCCATTCCGGACAACCTGGATTTCATCTCCGCCGCCGCCTTTCCCATCGTCTACGGCACGTCCCATGTCGGCCTGCGCGATAAATTGAAATTACAGGCGGGGGAGACCTTGCTGGTCCATGGCGCCGCCGGCGGCGTCGGCCTGACCGCCGTCGAAATCGCCAAGAAAATGGGCGCCACCGTGATCGCCACGGCGGGCGGCCCGGACAAGCTTGCCGTCGCGAAGCAATACGGCGCCGACCATCTGATCGACTACCGCGAGGAAGACATCCGCCAGCGGGTCAAGCAACTGACCGACGGGCGCGGGGTCGATTGCGTTTACGATCCGGTCGGCGGATCGGCCTTCGATGCCTCGCTTCGTTGCACCGTGCAGGGCGGGCGGATTCTGGTCGTCGGTTTCGCATCCGGAACGGTGCCGCAGATCCCGGCCAATATCCTGCTGGTCAAGAACCTCTCGGTCCTCGGGTTCTACTGGGGGGCGCATCGGGTGCTCGACCCGGACCTGTTGGAAGATTCCTTCGGCGAGCTTCTGGGTTGGATGGCGGCGGGCGACCTGCGCCCCCATGTCAGCCATGTCTTCGACCTGGCCGATGTGAAGGACGCCATGAACATGCTGCTGTCGCGCAAATCGACCGGTAAGGTCGTGTTGACCACGGGGGCCGGTGCCGGGTCGCTCAACTGACGATCCGATAATCTGCCGGGCCGTTCCTCACTCCGGGGCGGCGGGCAGGCTGACGGTGAAGGTCGCGCCGTCGCCCAGGTCCGAGGACACGGCGATCGCGCCGCCCGCTTTTTCGACGATCCGGCGGCATTCCGCCAATCCCATGCCGTCGCCTTCGACCAGGCTTTGCTTTCCGGCACGGGCGAAGCGCTCGAACACGCGGGCCTGATCGGCCTTGGCGATGCCGACGCCGTTGTCGCGGAACGCGATATGCACCATGCCGTCCTGGCGTCCGGCCGAAACGTCGATCGTTAGGTCCCGGTCGTGGGCGCGGTACTTGATGGCGTTGTCCAACAGATTGTGGAACACCCGCGTCAACTGCAGGCTGTTACTCGACACCGCCGGCAGATCGGCGACCTGGACCGAGGCGGCGACCGCCTCTATCTGGGCATTGAGGCCGGCGGCCGCTTCGCGGAAACAGGAGGTGGCGTCCGCGACCTGGACCTCCGTGCCGGTTTCGCCCGACCGGGCGTCGGCCAGAAGATCGTTGATGAACCGGTTCATGCGCAACGCCGCTTCGTGGGCTGAATCCAGAAACCTGCGCTGCGTTTCGGGGATGGCGGCACCCCCGCCGTGGGTCACCGCCTCGATGTTGCCGATGACCGCGTTTAGCGGCGAGCGCAGGTCATGGGCGACGGCGCCGGTAAATCGGTTCAATTCCTCATAGGCGGCGCGAAACCGGAACTGCGCGTTGCTGTAGGAGGTCCAAAGGAAGCCGAGGCTCCAGCTGATCGCCAGGATGTTGTTCAAGAACAGCACAAGGTGGTCCACGGTGATGATCTGCTCGACGAGCTCGGCTCCCGAGCCATAGAGCGGGCGCGTGAACACCAGGACCAGGTGGAACAGGGCCCAGAACCCGAACAAGCCGCCCAGAATGCGGCAACCCGTCTGCAGGCCCTCGCGTTTTTCGGATAGCAGGTCGTAGGCCGCGAGACCGCAAAAGGTTGCCGAGGCGACGGAAGTTACGGCCAGACTGAATGACAAGGATTGCTCGATCGCGCTGAAATAGGCGATCCCAAGGATACAAACGGCAAGCAGCGATACTTCGGTCCGCCACCGGAACGGTAGCTCCTGCAGGCGGCGCATGGCGCGGGCGGCGAACATGTCGGCGGCGCAGATCAGCGTAAGCGGCCCAATCGCCATCACATGATTCGATCTGTCGACGACGATAATCCCGGCAAAGGCCCAAACGGCGCCCAATGTCATGGCGCCGGTCATTTCGGGCAGGCCGTTGGCCCGGAAACGCGTCACCCGGAACAACAGCAGGATCAGCGCCATCGTGCCTTTGACGACGAACAGCGAGAACAGCAAGGACGAGGTGTCGAACATGAACAAAGTCAATACTTGCTGGAACGGACCCCGGCAATTGTTTGCTTGAGGCGTCCGGAGAATTTCGGCGCGACGCCCTGCCGTCATGCCGTCATGCCGGCTGCGGCATGGGGGCGGGGGGCGAGGGCGGGGCGCTCAACTGACGATCCGATACCCTGCCGGGCGATTTCTCAATCCGGGGCGGCGGGCAGGCTGATGGTAAAGGTCGCGCCGTCGCCGAGTTCCGAAGCGACCGAAATCGTGCCGCCCGCCTTTTCGATGACCCGGCGGCATTCCGCCAGACCCATGCCGTCGCCTTCGACCAGACTTTGTTTGCCGGCGCGCGCGAACCGGTCGAACACCCGGGCCTGATCGGCCCGGGCGATTCCCGTGCCGTTGTCCCGAACGGAAATATGCACGACCCCGTCATCGCCGCGGCGGGCCGAAACGTCGATGCGAAGCGGCCGGTCGTGCGACCGGTATTTGACCGCGTTGTCGAGCAGGTTCTGGAACACCCGGGTCAGCTGTAGCCCGTTCGCGGTGACCCGCGGCAGGGCGCCGACCGAGACCTCGGCGGCGACCGCTTCGAGCTGCGCCGCCAGGCCGTCCCGCGCGGCGCGCAGGCATTGCGCGGGCTCGACTGCCTCTTCGGACGGCGTGCCGTGGCCCGTGCGGGCGTCGGCCAGCAGATCGTTGATGAACCGGTTCATGCGCAGGGCCGCTTCATGGGCGGAGGCGAGGAACCGGTCGCGTGTTTCCGGCTGCTGATTGGGGGCAAGGTGGGTCGCTGCCTCGATATTCCCGATCACCGCGTTCAGCGGCGATTTCAGGTCATGGGCGACGGCGGCGGAAAACCGTTCCAGGTCTTCATAGGCGGCGCGCAGTTGGTGTTCGGAGGCGTTGTAGATCGTCCAGAGCAGGCCCAGGGACCAGCCGATGACGATGGCCAAGCCGATGAAGGCATAAAGTATATCCAACGGCACGATCTGGCCGCCCGGGCCGGGCACGCCTTCGATGAACGGCCGGAAGAAGACGCGGACGGTGTGCAGCGCCGCGAACACGGCGAACAGGACCCCCAGGATGCGGCAGCCGCTTTTCAGCGCGGGGTTCTTTTCCGCCAACAGACGCCGCGCCGTCATGCCGGTGACGATGGCGTAAAGGGCGGACAGTGTGGTGAAAATTCCCGCGACGCTGTGTTCGACCACCGCGAAATACCCGATGATCGCGATGGCCAGGGTCGCCGTCGCGGCTTCGCGCGCGGGCTTGGGATCCCGTCCCTGCAGGCGGTCCATCGACCGCGCCGCAGCCATCGCTGTGAAGACGAAGCAGGACACCCCGGCGGTGCCGAGATAAAAATTCTGACTGTAGGTCCCGAAGCCGGCGATCAAGGCACCGGTTCCGCCCAATGCGGCGCCCAAGGCCATTTCCTTCAGGCCGTTGGCCTTGGTCCGGACCCGCCAGAACACCATCAGCACCGCCGCCATGATGAACTGCATGACGGTGAAGGAAAACAGGATGGAGCTCATGTGCAGCATGACGGCCCTGCGGGTGCGGTTGCGCGAGCGGGCCGGCGGGGGCCTCCCGGAAGGCGCTTTATATTACAGCGTCCTAACGGGCGGCAATCGCGGTTTTATTTATAGACCGTTCGGGCTCAGGCCGCCTGGGCGGCGGGGCGCTTCTCGTCGATCGGGATATGCAGGGCGGCGGCGGCGATGCCCAAAGCGATCGATCCGTACCAGACCAGATCGTAGCTGCCCGTCGTCTCATAGAGATACCCGCCCAGCCAGACGCCCAGGAAGCTTCCGACCTGATGGCTGAGGAAGGTGATCCCGAACAGCATGGACAGATACCGAACGCCGAACATATGGGCGACCAGGCCGGAGGTCAGCGGCACCGTGCCCAGCCACAGAAGCCCCATGGCGCCCGCGAACAGCAGGATATTGAGTTCCGTCTTGGGCGCGATCAAAAGGGCGATGATGCAGAGCGAGCGGAGAAAGTAGAGCCAGGCCAGCACCCATTTCTTGGAGAACTTACCCCCCAACGCGCCGCAGACGAAGGTGCCGACGATATTGCACAGCCCGATCAGCGACAGGGACAGGGCGGCGATGCGAAGATCGATGTTCAGGATTTCCAGGTACTTCGGGAAATGCACGGTGATGAAGGCGACCTGAAAACCGCAGACGAAGAACCCCAGGGTCAGCAGGATGAAGCCGACATGGGCATAGGCCTCGCCCAATGCCTGGCCGAGCGTCAGGTCGCCCGGCCCGCCGGCCGTCTGGCGTTCGCTCACCGGTTTGGCGTCGGCGGCGAGCGGTTGGCGTGACATCAGGAAGCCCAGCGGGATCGAGATCAGACAGATCAGGGCCAATGAGACCAGCGCGCCGGTCCATCCCTGGGACTCCATCAGGGCCTGGCCGACGGGGGCCATGTAGAATTGCCCGAAGGAGCCGCCCGCGCTGGCGATGCCGAGCGCGAGCGACCGGTGTTCGACCGCCACCCGGCGGCCGACGGCGCCCAGCACCACGCCGAAGCCGGTGCCGCTCATGCCGATGCCGATCAAGAACCCGGCGCCGAGGTGAAAGGACATTAGGCCGTCCGCCGTGCCCATGACGTAAAGCCCCGTGGCGTAGAGCATGGCGCCCAAGGCCAACACCCGCATGCTGCCGAATTTATCGGCAATGGCCCCGGCGAAGGGCGTGGCGACGCCCCACATCAGGTTCTGGATGGCCAAAGCCAGGCCGAAATCGCCCGGCGTGATCGAAAGATCCCGCAGGATATCGGTCTGGAACAGGCCGAAGGTCGTGCGGATGCCCAGGTTCAGACTGGCGATCAGACAGCCGGCGAAGGCGACGATCCAGACGGCGATGCCGATGCGTTTGGCGGACATGGGTGGTTCTCTCTCCAAGGGCGCGGCGCTTTGCGGCCGCTTGATCGACGATGCAGGTAAACTATACGGGCGGGCGTTGGTTCATCTCCGGGGCCGGATCGGCGGTGGAAATATCGGGTGCCGGGGCGGTCCTGCCGCGCAGGCGCGCGACCATGGACGGCGGCGTCAGAACGACCAGGTTCCCGATCAGCACGCAGCCGACGCCGACGACCGCCCCCGCCGTCCATTGAAAGCCTTCCATGAAGGTCGACACGGTCAGCGCGACCAGTGGAAACAGGACCGAGGAATAGCTCGCCCGTTCCGGGCCGATGCGCCCGACCAGGGTCAGATAAGTCGCGAAGGCGATGACGGTCGACACGACGGACAGGAACAACAGCGATCCGATATAGGTCGCCGTCCATTCCATGCGGAATTCGGCGCCCTGTGCCACGCAATAAATCAGAAAGAACAGCGATCCGTAGACCATGCCCATGGTGTTGGTGCGGACCACGCCCAGGCCCCGGCGCTGGTTCAGGGCGGAAATCAACATCCCCGACGCCGCCGAGGCCGTGCCGCAGAGCACCAGGACGATGCCCTTGGCGCCGCCCGAATGAATATCGAACAGCATCAGTTCCGGCCAGAAGATCACGGTGATCCCGCCGATTCCGAAAATCGCGCCGACGATCATTCGCGGCTCCAACCGGTTGTGCAGGAACAATGCCCCGCCCGCGACATTCATCACGATGACCGTGGAAAACAGGATCGAGACCAGACCCGACGGCAGATACTGCGCGCCCAGATAAACCAGATAGAAGTTCGTGCCGAACAGAAAGGCGCCCTGGGCGGCGACCCAGAGATGGTCGCGCGGGCGGAAATCGATGCGCCGTCCGGTCACCAGGCAGAATGCGTACATCACCGCCGCCGAGATGGCGAAGCGGTAGAACACCGAGACTTCGGGCGCCACGACGCCCAACTGCAACTGGACGCCGTACCAACTCAGGCCCCAGGCGAAAACGGTCACGGCGTAGAGGAAGAAGATCAAGGGTACGGGCCTGCTCTGGCTCGGCGATAAAACAAAAGAGGGACGGAACCGGTCGCCGGGACCGGTTCCGCCCTAGTATGGCACGCCTCGTGCCAGGGAAAGTGTAGGCTTCTGGATCAGGAAATCCAGAACGGCTTTTCGATCTCGCGCCGGACATCGGTCTCGGTCAGGCCCATGTCCTGGAGCATGCGTGCGTCCATTTGGGCGAGATGGTTACGCATTTCATCGCGTTTCTGCCATTCGACGAGAAGGCTCGGGAAATTGAAGACGGCCTTGACGGCGGAAACGGTGAATGAAGCGAGGACCTGTCCGAGAGGGAACAGGCCCGGGCGGCCGGAGAATTGACCCGCGGGTTGCGTGGTCGTCGATGACGAGGCCATTGGTCCTGTCCTTGTTTCAATGCCCGGAAAATTCAGCGGGCGGGGTTGAGGGATCGGTTCGGTAGGCGCGCCGTCCGTGGCGCAGGGATTGAATAGGCCGGATCAATGGCCCTTCACAAACGACAAAATCTTCTTTATGGATTAGAAAAAATTATCCATATGTCATGATACAATTATAAAAACATTGTTTTTCAATCAGATAAAAATTCAATCTTTTCGATCGTCACCGAAGTGATAAGGAATTTTAATGTTATGGTACAATCATGTCCCGCCGCCTGCCGCCGCTGAACGCGCTGCGCGCCTTTGAGGCCGCCGCCCGCCACCTGTCCTTCACCCAGGCGGCGGACGAATTGAACGTGACCCAGGCGGCGGTCAGCCATCAGATCCGGGGGTTGGAGGACTGGTTGGGCTTTCCCCTGTTCCGGCGCCTCAGCCGCGCCTTGGTCCTGACCGAGGCCGGGCAATTGCTGTTTCCCGAAGTCCGCGAAGCCATGGATATCCTGACCACGGCGGTCAACCGGGTGCAGCGTCAGGACCAGGAAGGGGTTCTGACCGTCACGACGATGGATTCCTTCGCGCAATCCTGGCTGGTGCCGCGCCTGGGCCGGTTCCGCCAGACCCATTCGGAAATCGACGTGCGTCTGGTGATGAACGACCGCATGGTCGATCTGGCGCGTGAAGGCGTCGATGTCGCCGTGCGCTATGGCCGAGGCGCCTGGCCGGGGCTGACGGTGACGCTGTTGCGCACGGAAGAACTGTTTCCCGTCTGCGCGCCCGACTTGCTGGCCGACGGCCCGCCGTTGGAAAAGCCGGAAGACCTCGCCCATTACACGCTGCTGCACGACGAGATGCCGCTGGATTGGAAGCATTGGCTGGACGCCGTCGGCTGCACCACGGTTAATCCGGAACGGGGCCCCGGCTATACCCATTCCAATCTGGTGCTGCTGGCCGCGCGGGCGGGCGAAGGCGTGGCGCTGGGGCGCAGCGTCATGGTCGCCGACGATCTGGCGGCGGGCCGTCTGGTTCGGCCCTTCGATTTCGCCCTGCCGGCCCCCCAGGCCTATTACCTGGCCTGCGTCGAAGGCACCGAGGACCGGCCCAAAATCCGCGCCTTCCGCGAATGGCTGGTCGGCGAATTCGAAGCGGCGGAACACCAGAACCCGAGCGCACCGCTCGTGGTGTGATCCGGCGCGATCGCTGACGAAGCGCCTTTCGCGGGGGTCCCCGCCGCGGCTAAGCTGGCGGCAAATCATCCAAGGAGACATCCGCCATGCCCGATACCCCACCCAAACTGAACGGCCTGCGCCATCTCGCCCTGGTCGTCGAAGACCTGGAAGCCTGCGAGGACTTCTACCGCACTATCCTGGGCATGGAGGTTCTGGTCCGCGCCAACGACAATCTGGTTTATCTGACCTTGGGCAACGACAATCTGTCGCTCGGCCGGGCGCGGCCCGGCGGTCCTGCCGCGCCTGTCAGGCGGCCGATGGATCATTTCGGCTTCATCGTCGATACCAAGGACGATCTGCAGGCCTGGTTCGAGTTCATGCAGGAAAAGGGCGTCAATCTGTTGGATGCGCCGTCGGATCATTTCGACGGGGCGCGGTCGTTCCATTGCACCGACCCGGCCGGCAACGTGATCCAACCGATTTATCATCCGGCCTTGTCGGGTCAGGTATTTACGGGTCCCTGACCTGCTTGTCGGCCCGGCCGGTATCGGGGTTCGGCGACAGGAAGGGCCGCTAACCGGCGCCGGGTCGCGACCCTTCCGCTTCCTCCCAGAGGTGCCGTCATCGGCGCCCGCCAAGGCTTAATCGTCGGGATCGTTGAACGCCGCCCCGGTGGTCAGCGGCGCCAGCCGGATCAGCCGCGAATCCGCGACCGCCGCCTGACGGTGGCGCATGGCCTCCCGGTATCCGGGGTCGAAGACCATTTCGGCGAAGGCGCCGGGGCTCGGGTATTCGGCGATGAAGCAGACATCCCAGTGTTCTTCTCCGGGGCCGATCAGCACCTGTTCCAGGCGCCCGCGCCAGACGATGCGCGCACCCAGTCGCGCCAGGACCGGGGCGCTCGCCCGGCCATAGGCGGCATAGGCCTCGGCGCCCGTTCGGGGCATCGCCTCGGCGTCGGTCTCCGGCGGCACGTCTCCGTAATCGGCGCGTGGCCGCAGCTTGATCAGGTTCAGCATATGGACGGGGCCCGCGCGGTCGTCGTCGCGAAACGCGCGGAAGGCCTCCTTGGTAAAGGCGGTATGGCTCATGACGATGTCTCCTGGGCCCCGGCCGACCGGGCGAGAAAGCGCCCGATGCCGTCACGCACCGCCGGGGTCGCGGCGGCGCGGGCGAATTGGGCCGCTTCCACGGCCAGGCCTTCGTCGATGCTCAGGTTAATGCCCCGGGTCACCGCCGCCAGGCTCGTGGCGACGCTGACCGGCGATTTCTCTATGATCCGGTGCGCCAGTTTCTCGGCCTCGTCGATCAGCCGGCGTGCCGGGACGACCCGGTTTACCAGGCCATAGTCCAGCGCGTCGCGCGCGCTGATCGGATCGCCGGTCAGGATCATCTCCATCCCCCGCTTGCGGCCGACCAGACGCGGCAGGCGCTGGCTGCCGCCGAACGGCGGCGGAAAGCCCAGGTTGATCTCCGGCTTGGCGAAGGTCGCCGTCTCGGCGGCGACGGCCAGCGCCATGGCCTCGGTGATTTCGCAGCCGCCGCCGAAGGCCAGTCCATTGACCGCGGCGATGATCGGTTTGGGAAACCGCTCGATCCGCGAGGTCAGGGCCTGCCCCCGGGCGACGAACTCGCGCAGGGCGACCTCGACCCCGGCATCCACGAAATGGGCGAACTCCTTGATGTCGGCGCCGGCGCTGAAGGCGCGTTTTCCGGCGCCGGTGACGATCACCGCGCGCATCGCCTCGTCCCGCTCGATCGTATCGAGGTGACCGGTCAGGGCGTCGATCACGGCATGGTTCAGGGCGTTCAGCTGGCGGGGCCGGTTCAGCGTCAGGATGGCAACCGGGCCGCGGTCGTCGCGCAGCACGGTTGGGGCGTTGTCAGGGGCCATGGGGCATTCCTTCTCAATGAATTAATTTCACTAAAGGGTCGGCCGTCAGCTATAACTGCGCGAATTACAGCGCAGCAAACGCGTAAAATTCACTCATTGGCCAAATAAATTTCATCTTTGCCATGCGTCTGCCACCTCTGACATCGCTCCGTGCCTTCGAGGCCGCCTGTCGCCATGAAAGCTTTGCCGCCGCGGCCGAGGAACTGCACGTCACGCCCTCGGCGGTCAGCCATCAGATCAAAAGCCTGGAGGACCACCTGGGCGTTGTCCTATTCCGGCGGGAGGCGCGCGCGGTGGTCCCGACGGCGGCGGCGCGGCGGGCCTATCCCGGTCTGAGGCGGGGATTCGATGAAATGGTCGCCGCGATGGATGCGGCACGACCGCCCAAGACCGGGCCCCTGGTCGTCAGCGTCGTGCCGTCCTTTGCCATGAAATGGCTGATCCCGCGCCTCGACCGGGGCCCGGCGGATGTTCAGGTGCAGATCGTGGCGACCCGGGATTATGCGGACCTCTTGGCGGGCGAGGCGGATCTGGCCGTGCGGTTCGGCATGGGCGATTACCCCGGCCTGGAAACGGTGCGCTTGTTCGAAGAAACGATCGTACCCCTGGCCGCGCCGGCGCTGTTGGAACATGGCCCGCCGCTCGCGGGGCCCGGTGATCTCGGCCGGGTGACCTTGTTGCACGACGATTCCATGACCTTCGATCCGCTGGCCCCCGATTGGCGGACCTGGCTGGCGGCGGCGGGCGCGCCCCAGGTCGACAGCGCCGGCGGCCCCCGGTTCACGGCGTCGGAAAACGTTCTGCAGGCGGCCCTGGCCGGGGCGGGGGTGGCGCTCGGCCGCTGGTCCCTGGCCGCCGACGATATCGAGGCGGGGCGGCTGGTCGTGCCTTTCGGCCCGTCCCTGACGCTGACCCCGGCTTACTACCTGGTCACCGCGCCGGGCCGGTCCGAGCGGCCGGAAATCCGGGCGTTCCGGGACTGGCTGATGGCCGAGGTCGCGGATTTCCAGGCCCGGCCCGGCCGGCCGGGCACCTGAAATCAGCTTTTCAGATCGGCGAGGTCCTCGAACAACTTCAAAGCCTCGGGGTTGGCCATGGCTTCCTTGTTCTTCACCGGGCGGCCATGGACGATGTCGCGCACGGCCAGTTCGGTGATCTTGCCCGATTTGGTGCGCGGAATGTCGGTTACCGCGACGACCTTGGCCGGGACGTGGCGCGGCGTGCAATTGGCCCGCACCTGGCCCTGGATCTTCTTGGTCAGGGCCTCGTCCAGGACGACGCCCTCTGCCAGGCGCACGAACAGCACGACGCGCACGTCGTGGTCCCATTCCTGGCCGATCACCAGGCTTTCGACGACTTCGTCCAGCTTTTCGACCTGGCGGTAGATTTCCGCCGTGCCGATGCGCACGCCGCCCGGGTTCAGCGTCGCGTCCGACCGGCCGTAGACGATCATCCCGCCGTGTTCCGTGATCTCGATATAATCGCCGTGGGTCCAGACATTGGGGAACTGTTCGAAATAGGCGGCGCGGTAGCGCGATCCGTCGTCGTCGCCCCAGAACCCGGTCGGCATGGACGGGAACGCCCTGGTGCAGACCAGCTCACCCTTTTCGCCGATCATCGGCTTGCCGTCGTCGTCCCAGCATTCGACGGCCATGCCCAGGGCCGGGCCCTGCAATTCGCCGCGCCAGACGGGGCGGGTGCAGTCGCCGCCGGCGAACACGCCCATGATGTCCGTGCCGCCGGTGAAGGACACCAGATGCACGTCCTTTTTGATGTTGTCGTAGACGTATTCGAAGCCTTCCGGTGCCAACGGCGAGCCGGTGGAGCAGAGCATGCGGACCGACGACAGATCATGGCTGTCTTTCGGGCTGATGCCCGATTTGGCGACGGCGTCGATGTACTTGGCCGAGGTGCCGAACAATGTCATCTTTTCCGCGTCGGCATAATCGAAGATTGTTTCGGGTCCGGGATGGAACGGCGATCCGTCATACAGCAGCAGACAGGCCTCGCAGGCCAGGACCGACACCAGCCAGTTCCACATCATCCAGCCGCAGGTCGTGAAGAAATAGACCCTGTCGTCGCGCCGGATATCGCAATGGATGGCTTCTTCGGACGCGTGCTTGAGAATCGTTCCGCCGACGCAATGGACCATGCATTTCGGCGCACCCGTCGTGCCGGAGGAAAACATGATGTAGAGCGGATGATCGAACGGTACCTGGGCGAATTCGATATCGCCGGGCGCATGGTCCGCCGTCACGTCGGCCAGCAGCCGCGCACCCGCCATCATATCGACGTCGGGCCGGTCGCCGGGGTCATAGGGGGCGACGATGACTTGTTCGACCGAGGGCAGGCTGGCCAGGATTTCCGCGTTCTTGCCGCGCACGTCGTGGCGTTTGCCGTTGTAGAAATAGCCGTCCGTGCAGAAGAACACCTTGGGTTCGATCTGCCCGAACCGGTCGAGCACGCCCTGCACCCCGAAATCCGGCGAACAGGACGACCAGACGGCGCCCAATGCCGTCGCCGCCAGCATGGCCGCCACGGATTCCGGCATGTTCGGAAGGTAGCCGACGACCCGGTCGCCGGGGCCGACGCCCTTGGATTTCAACTCCTGGGTCAGGGACGAGACCTGATCGTAGAGTTCATTGAAGGTCACGGACCGCCGCGTGCCGTTTTCCGACCGGAAGACGATGGCCTCGCCGTCGTCGCGCCGGCGCAACAGGTTTTCCGCATAGTTCAGGCGTGCCCCGGGAAACCATTTCGCCCCCGGCATCTTGTCGCCATCGACCAGGACCGTGTTCCCCCAGGTCGAGGCGATGACGCCGGTGTAATCCTTCAGCGCTGTCCAGAACCGTTCCCGCTCGTTCACGGAAAAGGCATGCATCTCCGTCGTGTCGGCCAGGCTCAGACCCAGCGTTTCGTTGAGATGAAGGCGGAATGCGTTGATCGTCGATCCCTCGGCATAGTCGGGGGAGGGCGTCCAAAGGGGTTGATCGGCGTGTGTCTGGTCCATGGCGGTCGGATGTGCTCCCTGGCCGGTCTTGCTGCCGGGTCTTGTTGTCTTGTTGATGGTTTCGCGCATTCTGCATGGCCGGGCGGCGGGCGGCAACGGCCAGTTTCCGGCGCTGGGTTGGGGAAAGGTTCTTGCGTCAGCCGCCGCCGGGTTGGGCGAAGCGGACGATCGCCACGGCGGCGACCCAGCCCGCATTGATCAGGCAGGCGACGGCATAAAGATAAAGCGCGCGGCCGATGTCCTGGGCCGTCGCCTGGGCCCGGCCGTCGCCGATCCAGGGATCGCGGGCGATTTCATGGGCGTACCGCCGCGGCCCGGCGAGTGCGAGGTCGAGCGCCCCCGCCATCGCCCCCTCCGGCCAGCCGGCGTTCATCGACCGGTGCTTGCCCGCATCGCGCAGCATGGTCTTGATCGCCCGCCAGGGCCGCCCGCCCGGCGCGAAGGCAGCGCCGATACAGATGAACAGCCCCGAAAGCCGCGCGGGGATCAGGTTCAGCACGTCGTCCAGCCGCGCCGCCGTCATGCCGAAGGCCCGGTATTTCGGCGTTCGGTGGCCGATCATCGAATCCATGGTGTTGACGGCCTTGTAGATGAACAGGCCGGGCGCGCCGAACAGCACATAATAGAAGACGGGGGCGACGACCCCGTCGCCGAAGTTCTCGGCCGCCGATTCGATGGCCGCGCGGGCGACGCCCGGGCCGTCCAATTGCGCCGGATCGCGGCCGACGATGTGGGAGACGGCGTCGCGCCCGGCCTCCAGGTTTTCCTCCAGGCCCTTTTTGACCGCCCGGACATGGTCGTAGAGCCCCCGCTGCGCCAACAAGAGAACCACGCAGAACAGCTCGATCGTCCAGCCCAACGGATGGGCGAAGGACAGCCAGGCGATGCCGACGCCGATTCCCCCGGTGATGCCGGTCACGGCCAGGACGGTTACCGCCCCCCGGATCGCGCGGTCCATTTCCGGGCGTTTGTCGCGGTTCAGCTTGCGATCGAACCAATCGATCAGCGATCCCAGAACGGCCACGGGATGGCGCGCGCGCTTGAACAGCCAGGGCGTGTCTCCCAGATAGGCGTCCAGAACGATGGCAAGCAACAGCAGGATCAGGGGGTCGAAGGCCTGGTCCCCGGCGCCGATGAGATTGAGCAACAGCATAGCCGGGGCAGAATGGGGCGGCGCCCCGTCCCGGTCAACAAACGCCGGTCCTACCGAGCGACCTCATTTATCGCTTGGCATGTGTCTTGCGTGCGTTTCGGGCGGACGCCGAGGCTGCATTGTCCGGCCGTTCAGGATAGGGTAAGGGTCGTCTAATACGTTACCGCCGCAATTCCATTGGGCCGTGTGGTCCAGGGCGGCGGGCGACGGGCCCGTGCAGGGAATTCCTTTTTAGTGGTGCGAAAACATGGCTGAAGAAGAGAAACCGGGCGGTCCCGATGCCGCGGCCAAACCGAAAGCGGCTGGCAAAGGCAAAGGCAAGGGAAACGGCAAGAAAAAGGGCCTGGGCAAGGGGTTTGTCTGGGGCATCGTGCTGTTGTTCGTGCTGCCGGCGACGGGCCTTTTAGGCTGGTACGCCTATCAGGTCCTGGGGCATGTCGCACAGGACAGCCAGGCGGCGCTCGACCGCAAGGCCAAGGAATTGGCGGCAAAGGCCAATAAGTTCGCCAAACGGGCGGCGAAGGAAGGCTTCAAGGTCTCGGATTTTGACGCCTGCGCCCAGATCAAGGAGCAGTACCGCATCCCGGCCGGGATCGTGTACACGGAATTCACCCAACGCCAGCTGGTCGGTTTGTCCAAATTCGCATCGGACGAAGAGGTCACCGAACGCTGCATTCAGTTCGCCAAGGCCGTCGCCTACATGGAGCGCATGTCGCATCACGCGCGGCACGTCTACGTCTGCCAAAAGGCTCAGTTCAACGCCGACAAATCCGGGCGTTATTTCCTGACCTCCGATGCCAATGGAAAGGGCGTCATCGAGCACCTGGGCGGCGCGCAAAAGCTGCATCCCATTCCGGCGGGACAGGCGATCCTGCTGCGCGGCTGGCAGATCTTTAACCAGGGCGACGGCTGCATCATCGTCGGCATGTCCAAATCGGGGACCTTCTCGTTCCGCGGCGGCGTGACGATCATCGAATAGGCTTCTGTCCTTCCGGAACCCACCCTGAATTCCCGTCCCTAAAACCCGCGGCGGCACTTGCATCCCGGCCCTCCCGGCGCTATAACCCGCGGCTCGACCGAGCGGCATGGCTTTGTAAAGGGCATGCCTGGCCGCTCTTAAACGACCATAGACCAATAGTTTGCCGCTTCCGGCCTTTCCGGCGCGGCATATATGAAAGGATGTCGAAATGCCCAAGCTGAAGACCAAGTCCAGCACCAAGGGCCGGTTCAAGGTAACCGGTTCCGGCAAGGTGCGCGGCAATTTCGCCTTTAAGCGCCACAACCTGCGCAAGCGCTCCACCAAGATGAAGCGCAAGGCACGCGGCACGATGGTCCTGGACGCGACGAACGCGCGCCAGATCAAGTCCTTCGCGCCGTACCTGTAACGCCGCGTTACTTTTAGATTTAGGAGAGCTGGACAATGGCACGAGTTACTCGCGGCGTCACCGCGCACGCCCGCCACAAGAAAGTCGTCGACCGCGCGAAGGGTTATCGCGGCCGGAACAAGAACAACTTCCGCATTTCGCTGGAAAAGGTCGAAAAAGGGCTGCAATACGCCTACCGCGACCGCCGCAACAAGAAGCGGACCTTCCGCCGTCTTTGGATCACCCGTATCAACGCGGGTGTGCGCGAGCACGGTCTGACCTATTCCCAGTTCATGAACGGCCTGACCAAGGCCGGGATCGAACTGGACCGCAAGGTCCTTTCCGATCTGGCGGTGCGCGAACCGGAAGCTTTTAAGTCGCTGGTGGAACAGGCCCAGGCCGCCCTCGGCAACTAACCGATTCACTGCCGGCCGGCGCCCGTCAAACGGCGCCGGCACCCAATCGAACAAAGATGAGGCGCGGCCATGGAGAGTGTCGAAAAGCTCCGTGAGGAACTTCTTGCCGCCGTCGAGGCGGCGGCGGACCTGGATGCGCTGGAACAGGTGCGCGTTTCGGCCCTGGGCAAGAAGGGCCGCATCACCGATCAGATGAAGGGCCTGGGCGGTCTCGACCCGGACCAACGCCGCGAGACGGGCCAGGCGCTGAACGCGCTCAAGGATTCCGTGGCCGACGCCATCGACGCCCGCAAGGCCTCGATGGAGGGGGCGGCGCTGGACGCCCGCCTGGCCGAGGAAAAGATCGACGTGACCCTGCCGGTGCGCCCGGAAGAGATGGGCCGCATCCATCCGATCAGTCAGGTCATCGAGGAGATCGTCGCCGTCCTGGGCACCATGGGCTTCAAGGTCGCCGAAGGTCCCGACGTCGAAGACGATTGGCACAACTTCACCGCCCTCAACATTCCGGCCGACCATCCGGCCCGCCAGGACCATGACACCTTCTATCTGCCCGCGCCGGACGGCGAATGCGATGAGGGCCGTCTGGTGCTGCGCACCCATACCTCGCCGGTGCAGATCCGCACCATGCAGAACGGCGAGCCGCCGTTCCGCGTGATCGTGCCGGGCCGCACCTATCGCTGCGATTACGACGCCACCCATTCGCCGATGTTCCATCAGGTCGAAGCCCTGATGGTCGACGAGAAGACCCATATGGGTCATCTGAAAGGCTGCCTGGAGGAATTCCTCCGCGCCTTTTTCGGCATGGACGATCTGCCGGTCCGGTTCCGGCCCAGCTATTTTCCGTTCACCGAACCCTCGGCCGAGGTCGATATCGGCTGTTCCCGCGAAGGCGGCGAATTGAAGATCGGGCGCGGCGGCGATTGGTTGGAAATTCTCGGCTCCGGCATGGTCAATCCGAACGTGCTCAGAAATTGCGGCATCGATCCCGACAAGTACCAGGGCTTCGCCTTCGGCATGGGGGTCGAGCGCATGGCCATGCTGAAATACGGCGTGCCCGACCTGCGCACCTTCTATGAATCGGACCTGCGCTGGCTGCGCCATTACGGGTTCGCCTCGCTCGACATGCCCAGCTTGACCGGGGGGCTGAACCGATGAAATTCACCCTCGGCTGGCTCAAGGACCATCTGGAAACCGATGCGTCGCTGGACGATATCCTCGACCGCCTGACCATGGTCGGGCTCGAGGTCGAAGCCGTCACCGACCGGGCCCAGGGCCTGGAAACCTTCGTCGTCGGCGAAGTACTGGACGCCAAGCAGCATCCGGATGCCGACCGCCTGCGGGTCTGTCAGGTCAACACGGGCGCGGAAACGGTCGAACTGGTCTGCGGTGCGCCCAACGCGCGGACGGGCTTGAAGGGTGTCTTCGCGCCCTCCGGCTCCTACGTGCCCGGCACGGGCATCACCCTGAAGCCGACGGAAATCCGCGGCGTGATGTCCAGCGGCATGCTGCTGTCGGAACGGGAAATGGGCCTGTCTGACGAACACGACGGCATCGTCGAACTGCCCGCCGACGCCAAGATCGGCGACCGCGCCGTGGACGTCATGGGCCTGGCCGATCCGGTCATCGAAATTGCGATCACGCCGAACCGGGGCGATTGCCTCGGCGTGCGCGGCATCGCCCGCGACCTGGCGGCATCGGGCCTGGGCACGTTGAAGCCGCTGAACGCGGCCCCGGTCCCGGGCACCTTCGACAGCCCGATTAAGGTCTCCCTGGATTTCACGGGCGACACCGCCGACGCCTGCCCGCAGTTCGTCGGCCGCTACTTCAAGGGCGTCAAGAACGGCCCCAGCCCGAAATGGCTGCAGGACCGCCTGCTCGCCATCGGACTGCGCCCGATCTCGGCCCTGGTCGATATCACCAACTACATCGCCTTCGAATACGGCCGTCCGCTGCACGTCTTCGACGCCGACAAGGTGACGGGCAATATCCACGCCCGCCTCGCCAAGCCGGGCGAGACGCTGCTGGCGCTCAACGACGAGACGTACGAGCTCGACGGCGAGATGACGGTGATCGCCGACGACAAGGGGGCGGATGGCGTCGCCGGGGTGATCGGCGGGCTGGAGACGGGCTGCACCGGAGAGACGGTCAACGTCTTCCTGGAAGTCGCCTATTTCGATCCCGTGCGCACGGCGATGACCGGGCGCAAGCTGAACCTGCAGACCGATGCGCGCTACCGGTTCGAACGCGGCGTCGATCCGGCCCTGTTGAAGCACGGCTGCGAAATCGCGACACGGATGATCCTGGATCTTTGCGGCGGCGAGGTTTCCAACGTCGAGATCGCCGGTGACGATCCCTTGTGGTTCCACACCCTCGATTTCGATCTGGCCAAGGTCGCGACCCTGGGCGGCACCGAAGTCGACAGCGTCGAGGCCCGCCGCATCCTGGAAGCTTTGGGCTTCTCCATTCAATCCGACCAGGGCAGCCGCGTCACCGTGATGGTGCCCAGCTGGCGCCCCGATATCGAAGGCCCGGCCTGCCTGGTCGAAGAGGTCGTCCGCATCTATGGCTACGACCGCATCCCGGCCGTCAGCCTGCCGCGGGACGAACCGCTGCCGGAACTGGCCCTGAGCCCCCTGCAGCGCCGCCGCGCCCAGGCGCGCCGTCTGCTGGCCGGCCGTGGTCTGGTCGAGGCCGTGACCTATTCCTTCATGCCCGATACGCAGGCCAAGCTGTTCGGCGGCGTCGACGACGCCATGCGCCTGCTCAATCCGATTTCGTCGGACCTGGACGTCATGCGCCCGTCGATCCTGCCGAACCTGTTGGCCGCCGCCGCGCGGAACCAGGCGCGCGGCTACGGCGACATGGGCCTGTTCGAAGTCGGCCCGCAGTTCCCCGGATCGAAACCGGAAGATCAGCAATCCGTCGCCTCCGGCATCCGTGTCGGCAAGACCGGCCCGCGCCATTGGGCGACGCCGCCGCGCGACGTCGACGCCTATGACGCCAAGGCCGACGCCCAGGCGGTCCTGGCCGATCTCGGCCTGCCCGCCGACCGCGCCCAGGTCACGGCGGAAGCCCCTGCCTGGTATCACCCGGGCCGCTCGGGCGCCTTGCGCCTGGGCCCGATGATGCTGGCCGCCTTCGGCGAATTGCACCCGGCCGTTCTCAAGGCGCTGGACGTCAAGGGACCGGCGGTCGGCTTCGAGATCTATTTCGACAACCTGCCCGCCGCCAAGGCGAAGAAATCGGCGGCCAAGGCCGGGTTGAACCTGTCGGCGCTGCAGCCGGTCAACCGCGACTTCGCCTTCGTCGTCGATGCCGGGGTCGAAGCCGCCAGCGTCATCAAGGCGGCCTTCGCGGCGGAAAAGGGCCTGATCGTCGACGTCTCGCTGTTCGATGTGTACGAAGGCAAGGGCGTGGGCGAAGGCAAGAAGTCGCTGGCCATCAACGTGGTTCTGCAGCCGGCCGATAAGACGCTCACCGACGCCGATATCGACGCCGTCGCCGACAAGGTCATCGCCAGCGTGGTCAAGGCCACGGGCGGCGAGCTGCGCGGCTGATCGGGTGATGGTGTGAAGCCGCTCGGCGATCTTTCTGAAAACGCCCGCCGCGACATTCGCGGCATCATCACCGATGTGGACGGCACCCTGACCACCGAAGGCAAGGTGACCTCGACGGCGCTGGCCGCACTCGAGCGCGCCCGCATGGCGGGGCTCAAGGTCGTCGCCGTCACCGGCGCCGCCGCCGGAACCTGCGACGCCATGGCGCGGACTTGGCCGGTCGATGCGGTGATCGGGGAATCGGGCGGTTTCGTCTTCCGCCTGCATCCGGACACCGGCCGCATGGTGCATCTGCATATTCTGGCCCGCGACGAACGGCGGGCCCATTGGGCGCAGTACGAAAAAGTGCTGGAGACCATCATTGCCGAGGTCCCGGGCGCGGCACTCGCCGCCGATCAGGCATATCGCGAGACCGATCTTGCCATCGACCATGCCCAGGACGTGGCGGCGCTGGGTCAGGAACAGGTTCTCAAGATCGTCTCGATCATGGAGGCCGCGAGCATGACCGCGACCTATTCCAACATTCACGTCAACGGCTGGCTCGGTCCCTACGACAAGCTGACCACGACCTGCCTGGTGCTGCGCGAATTGTTCAAGGCCGATGTTTCGGACGAAGGCGAACGGGCGCGGTGGCTTTATCTGGGCGACAGCCCCAACGACGCGCCGCTGTTCGAATTCTTCCCCCATTCCGTGGGGGTCGCCAACGTCGCCGAATTCGCCGGCCGCCTGGATGCGGAACCGGCCTTCGTCACGGCGGGGCCGTCGGGCGAAGGGTTCGCCGAAGCGGTCGATGCGGTGATTTCGGCGCGCGGCGGCTGACGGCCCGTCTGCCCGATCAGTCCTCGGGCGCCGCGACGGCGAAGACCTGACAGGCCGACGCCCGGCCCTTGACCGTGATCTCTCCCTTGAAATCGAATTGGTAGGCGCCGCGGCAGGCGTTGACGGTTTCCTGCGTGCACATGACGTAGGTGCCGTATTGCTTGTTCAATTGTTCCAGGCGCGCGGCGATGTTCACGTTGTCGCCCAGCACGGTGAAGGTCAGGCTTTCCGCCGTGCCGAGGGCGCCGACCGTGACCGGTCCCGTGTTGACGCCGCAGCGGGTCGGCAGGCGCACGCCGTCGCCGAAGGTCCGGGTATCGCAAAGCCGTTGCAGGTCGAGCGCGCAATCCAATGCCCGGGTCGCATGGTTTTCCGACGGCGAGACGGCGTTGAAGGTGATCAGCATGGCATCGCCCTCGAACAGCAGGATGACCCCGCCGTGGCGGGCGATGACCTCGCCGACGGCCTGGAAATAGGCATTGATCGTGGACGCCAGTTCCTGGGGCGACATGGATTCCGAAATCGTCGAGAAGCCCTCGATATCCGTGAACAGGATCGAGGCGACCTTGCTTTCGCCGTCGCCGGGCTCGATCGCTTCGTCGGCGCCGGTGATGCGCGCGGCGACTTCCTTGGACACGAACCGGGTCAGGTCCTGGGCCGCCGTGCTTTCGGTGATCGCGCGGTAGAGCGATCGTTGCGCGCGCAGCACGGCGATCGCCAGCACGCCGGTGACCATCAGGATCGAGACGACCTTGTCGATCTCGGCGCCGATCAGGATCGCGTTCGACGTCATGTAAACGACGTAGTCGCGGGTCAGCATGGGGGCGTATTCGGTATTCGAATGGATGGCATAGACCATCAAGGCCAGCCAGCCGACCGCCGCCGAGCCGCCGGCGAGGACGATATACCCCGGCTCGAACCGCAGCGTGCGCAGGCCGATGAAGATGAAGACGTACATCAACGTCGGCGCCTTCAAATAGAAGCTCGCCGGTTGCATGTATTGGATATGGAACGACCAGATCAGGATCATCAGCAAGGCCATGTCGATGACCACCGAGATCATCAGGAACGGCCGCGTCAGGGCATTGCGGTAGGCGCCGATCAGGCGCACCGAGGTGAACACGAAATAGAACCCCAGCGCGTAGGGCACCAGTTCGACATCCGGGTTCATCCCGGCCTTGGGTGCCGCCAGCCAGAGCCCGGCGAACAGCAGGACCAGGGCCATCTGCACCCAACTGATGAGCTTCTCGCTCTGTTGCTGTTGGGCGGCGATGCGTTCACGCACGCGGGCGGGCAGCCGGTCCGCGACCGGTTCGCCGAAGATGAAAGCGGAAAGGCGGTTTGCCATCAGGCAACGATGGACTGCCCGGGCCGAAAGCTCAATCACCGAAAACGGACCCCTCTGTTATCGGGGCCTGTTTAGCAGAGGCCGCCGCTCACCGGGGATCACCTCTGCGTCATCGGATCGGGGTGCCTGGGATGGCGGAGGTCAGGCGGCGGCTTCGTCGCTCTTGCCGTCGCTGCGCAGGACTTCCTTCACCGCCTCGCATTTATTGCGAAGATGACCTTTCAGGATGGCGGCCAGGCGGGGGGCGTCGCGGGCTTCCAGGGCCGCCAGAATTTCCTCGTGTTCTGCCATGGCCTCGTCCCACCGGCCGGAGGTGATGGACGAAATATACCGCGCGCGGCGGATGCGCCCGGCCAGCCCTTCGTACATCGTGACCAGCAGGTCGTTGCCCGCCACGGCCATGATCTTTTCGTGGATCTTCTGGTTGATGGCGAAATACTCGGCCCGCTCCGCCCGGGTATGATGCAGCGCCATCTGGTAGTGCAGGGCGCGCAGTTCGGCGATATCGGCGTCCGTCGCCTTGGCGCAGGCCAGTTCACCCGAAAGGCCTTCCAACGCGCCCATCACGGGGAACATCTCGTCCACGTCCTCGGCGGTCAGGCGCGCGACCCGCGCCCCCCGGTTGGGCAGCAGTTCCAGTGTGCCTTCCGACGCCAGGACCTTCAACGCCTCGCGCAGCGGCGTGCGGGAAATGCCCAAAGTCTCGCAGAGCATTTTCTCCGGCACCTTCTCGCCCGGTTTCAGATCGCCGTCATAGATCATCGACCGGATGCGGTTGACGATGGTGTCGTGCAGCGACGGGCGGGCGATGGGCGTGGCGGGCGTTTCGTCCATGGGCTTATTCCGTTTCCAGATAACGTTCGAGAACCTGGGCGACGTGGACCGCCTCGCGCGGTGTGCCGTCGGCGATCTGATGGCGGCAACTGGTGCCGTCGGCGACGACGACCGTATCGGCGTCCGCACCCCGCACGGCGGGCAGCAACGACAGCTCGCCCATGCGTTTGGATACGGCGACGTTGTCCTTGTCGTAACCGAAGGCCCCGGCCATGCCGCAACAGCTGCTGTCGACCGTTTCGACCTCCAGCCCCGGCACCAGGCGCAGGGTTTTTTCGACGTTGCTCATGACGTTGAATGCCTTCTGATGGCAATGGCCGTGCAGCAGCGCCTTGCCCGCACCGGTGTCTTTCAGCGGCAAGTTCAGGTTCCCGGCCTCGGCCTCGGATGCCAGGAACTCCTCGAACAGCATGGCCTTCTCGGCCAGCGCCTTGGTCTCCTCGCCGGGCAGCAGCACCGTGAATTCGTCGCGCAGGGTCAGCAGGCACGACGGCTCCAACCCGACGATGGGCACGCCCGCGTTGACGTAGGGCATCAGGGCTTCCAGCGTTCGGGCCGCTTCCTTCTTCGCTTCCTCGGCGAGACCGGCGGCCAGGAACGTCCGCCCGCAACAGAGCGGCCGGGATTTGTCCGGCGCCTGCGCGGTGACCACGCGGTATCCGGCAGCCGTCAGCACCCGGCGTGCGGCGCGCAGATTTTCCGGCTCGAAATAGGTGTTGAAGGTATCGCCCAGCAGGACCACCGCCGGGCCGACGGGGCAGGCCTCGCCCGGGCCGGGGACGCCTTCGCTCCGGTCGGGGGCGGCGGCCCAACGGGGCAGCGTGCGGTTCGCCGCGAAGCCGAACATCTTTTCGGAAATCCAGGCCATGCCCGGGATCTTGTCGCGCAGGTTCAAGGCCCAGGAAATCTTCGACGCCATCGGGGCGTAGCGCGGCAGGTAGGCGACCAGCTTGTCGAACATCCGAAGGCCGTGGCGCTTGTTGTAGGCGTTCAGGAATTCGATCTTCATCCGAGCCATGTCGATGCCCGTCGGGCATTCCCGCTTGCAGCCCTTGCAGCCGACGCAGAGCTTCATCGTCGCCGCCATGTCGTCGGAGGCGAAGGCGTCGGGGCCGAGCTGACCCGAGATCGCGAGGCGCAGGGTGTTGGCACGGCCACGGGTCAGGTGCTGTTCGTCGCCGGTCGCGCGAAAGGACGGGCACATCACCCCGGCGTCGCGTTTGCGGCAGGCGCCGTTGTTGTTACACATCTCGACCGCGCCGGCGAAACCACCCCAGTCGGACCAGTCGAGAAACGTGTCAATCTTCTGGGTTTCGTATCCCGGCTTGAAGCGGAACAGGCTGCGGTCGTCCATCTTGGGCGGATCGACGATCTTGCCCGGGTTCATCAGGCCCTCGGGATCGAACTCGGTCTTCACTTCCTTGAAGGACTCGACCATTCGCGTGCCGAACATGGCTTCGTGGAATTCGGACCGGACCAGGCCGTCGCCATGCTCGCCCGAGTGGGAGCCCTTGTACTCGCGGACCATCTCGAAGGCTTCTTCGGCGATGGCGCGCATCTGTTTCGCACCCAGGTCCTGTTTCAAATTCACCACGGGCCGGACATGCAATGTCCCGACGGAGGCATGGGCGTACCAGGTCCCTTCCGTGCCGTGCTTGTGAAAGACCTGGGTCAGACGGTCCGTGTATTCGGCCAGGTCCGGCAGGCGCACGGCGCAATCCTCGACGAAGGAGATCGGTTTCCCGTCGCCCTTCATCGACATCATGATGTTGAGGCCCGATTTGCGGACTTCCCAGATGTCGCGCTGGAAGGCCGGATCGACGGCCTCGACCACCGCGCCCGGGAAGCCCAGGTCGCCCATCATCTCGACGAGCTGCTTGAGCTTGGCGAGCTGCGGCTCCAACTCCTCGCCCGCGAACTCGACCAGCAGCAGGGCGTCGGGCTCGCCCTGGACGAAGCGTTCGACGGTCGGGCGGAAAATCTCGATATCGCGGGCCAGGCCGATCATCGTGCGGTCGACCAGCTCGACCGCCGCCGGACCCAGCGTCACCAGATGCTGCGCCGCGTCCATGCATTTGTAGAAGGTCGGGAAATGACAGACGCCCAGCACCTTGTGTTTCGGCAGGGGCTGCAGGTCCAGGTGCAGCTTGGTCGAAAAGGCCAGCGTGCCTTCCGACCCGATCAAAAGATGCGCCAGGTTCGGATGGGTCTGTGGGCGGTACAGGGTGGCGTCGGCCCAGGACCCTTTGTAGGCGCCGCCCGGCATCAGCGAGTCGATGTTGTACCCGCCGACCCGGCGCATCAGATCGGGGAAGCTCTCCTTGATGTGATCGGATTCGCGCCGGCCGATGGTCAACAGATTGGCGACCATGTCCTGCTGCTCCGGGGTCAGGCTGGCGGCCGGCGCATTCGATGACACCTCGCCGAACTGCATGGCTTGGCCGTCCATGGTGACGGCGTCGATGGCGCGGACGTTGTCGCGCATGGTGCCGTAGACGATGGACCGCGAGCCGCAGGAATTGTTCCCGGCCATGCCGCCGATGGTCGCGCGGGACGAGGTCGACACGTCGACCGGGAACCACAGGCCGTGCGGTTTCAGGTAGGCGTTCAGATGATCCAGCACCAAGCCCGGCTCGACCAGGGCCTGGCGGCCCGAGGCGTCGAAATCGAGAATCTTGTTCAGGTTCTTGGACAGATCGACAACCAGCGCCTCGCCCACGGTCTGCCCGCATTGCGAGGTGCCGCCGCCCCTGGGGAGGATCGGCACGCCTTCGTCGCGGGCGATGTTGATGATGGCTTCCACGTCCTCGGCGTCTTCCGGCACGACGACGCCCAAGGGTTCGATCTGATAGATGGAGGCGTCGGTGGAATAGCGGCCCCTGGAGAACGGATCGAACAGGACCGCGCCCTTGATCGCACCTTTCAAGCGGCGCGCCAGGGCGGGATCGCCCTTATCCCGGCGGCGGTGGATCGCCCCCGGCGCGCCCGGTACGGCGTTGGCCGCGTCGGCGGTGGAGGTGGTCTGGGCGGCGGCGGAAAGGTCGGTCGGGGGCGTCATGGGCGACGGTGCTCCATCATACGGGGAGGGGTGCGCGCGAGTGTATCAAAATGAATTCAAAATTCAATATGGGAATTTCTTTGGCGTCATATTTTGCTCAAAACGACGGCCGGAATGCAAAATAAAATGTTTTAAATCAAAGGTATGAGTTGAAATAACGCGGTCTTTTCGAAATCCGGGTTGTCTGCTAAAAAATTGTATGCATAATTCCGGTTCGCTCAATGAAGGGCCGCAGGCTTGCGTGCCCGCAACCGATTTAAAACGAGGACATCCGATCATGACTGTGCGACGCGGCCGTCATTTCCTGCAGATCCCCGGACCTTCCAACACGCCCGATCGTATCCTGCGCGCCATGGACGCCGCGGTGATGGACCATCGCGGCCCCGATTTCGCCGATCTGGCCCATGCCTGCCTGGACGGCATGAAGAAGGTCTTCAAGACCGAAAACTGCGAGGTCATCATCTATCCGGCCTCGGGCACGGGTGCCTGGGAAGCGGCGCTTGCCAACACCATGTCGCCGGGCGACCGCATCCTGATGTACGAAACCGGTCAGTTCGCGACGCTGTGGAAGAACCTGGCGTTGCGTCTCGGCCTGGTGCCGGAATTCATCGACGGCGACTGGCGCCACGGTGTCGATGCCGCCGCCATCGAAAAGCGTCTGAACGAAGACACCGACCGCGAGATCAAGGCCGTCTGCATGGTCCATAACGAGACCTCGACCGGCGTGACCTCGCGGGTCAAGCTGGTCCGCGATGCCATCGACCGCACGGGCCATCCGGCGTTGTTTATGGTCGATACCATTTCGGGCCTCGCCTCGGCCGATTTCCGTCAGGACGAATGGGGCGTCGACGTCGCCGTCGCCGGCTCGCAAAAGGGCCTGATGCTGCCGCCGGGCATCAGCTTCAACTGCGTTTCGGACAAGGCGGTCGAGGTTTCCAAATCGGCCAGCCTGCCCAAGTCCTATTGGGCCTGGGACGAAATGATCAACATGAACAAGACCGGCTATTTCCCCTACACCCCCGCGACCAACCTGCTTTACGGCCTGAAGGAAGCGGTCGATATGCTGATGGAGGAAGGTCTCGACAACGTCTTCGCCCGCCATCAGCGGTTCGCCGAAGCGACCCGCCGCGCCGTCCGCGCCTGGGGGCTGGAGGTCCTGTGTCAGGAGCCGAAGGAATACTCCCCCGTGTTGACCGCCGTGATGATGCCGGAAGGCCACAGCGCCGACAACTTCCGGAAAGTGACCCTGGATGCCTTCGACATGTCGCTCGGCAATGGGTTGAACAAGGTCGCCGACAAGGTCTTCCGCATCGGCCACCTGGGCGACTTCAACGAACTGATGCTCATGGGCACGCTGTCCGGCGTCGAAATGGGGTTGGACCTCGCCAAGGTGCCGCATGAAAAAGGCGGTGTCGACGCGGCCATGGACTACCTGGTCAATCCCCAGGCGCGCGAAGACTAGGATATAAAAAAGACCACCCGGCGTGGCAAAGGGGTCACGCCGGTCGGAAAAACGAACGGAGGATGCGGCATGGCCCGTGGCGACGGCCCCCTGGCGGGGATGAAGGTGATCGACCTTACTCATGTGATGGCGGGGCCGACTTGCGCCCTGATGCTGGCCGACATGGGAGCCGACGTGATCAAGGTGGAGAAGGTGCCGGGAGGTGACGATACCCGCCGCGCCGTGCCGCCGAAGATCGAGGACGAAGCCGCCGCCTTCCTGGTCATGAACCGGGGCAAGCGGTCCGTCGCCGTGGACCTCAAGACCGAAGGCGGCAAGGAAGTCGTCCGCAAGTTGGCCGCCGACGCCGACGTCGTCATCGAGAACTATCGCCAGGGCACGATGGCCAAGTTGGGCCTCGCGTACGAAGACCTGAAGAAGACCAACCCGAAACTGGTCTGGTGTTCGATCTCCGGCTTCGGTCAGACCGGGCCGTATGCCGAACGCGGCGGCTTCGATCTGATCGCCCAGGGCATGTCGGGTCTGATGCATATCACCGGCGAAGGCCCGGGAAGGCCGCCCTGCAAGGTCGGCGCCCCCATCACCGATATCACCGCCGGCATCCTGGCGGCGATGGGCATTTCCGCCGCTTATGCCAACGCGCTGAAGACCGGCGAAGGACAGCTTGTCGATACCTCGCTGTTCGAGGCCGGGATCATCCATACCTATTGGCAATCGGCGATCGCCTTCGCCACGGGCGTCTCGCCGGGCGCCATGGGCTCGGCCCACCCCTTGAACGCGCCCTATCAGGCGTTCGAAACGTCGGACGGCTGGATCACCTGTGGTGCCGCCAATCAGCGGACCTGGGAACGGCTTCTCACCGCGCTCGACAATCCTCAGATCGCCGACGATCCGCGCTTCGCCGAGAACACCGGCCGCATGGCGAACCTGAAGGAATTGGAAGAGGTCCTGACGCCGATCTTCAAATCGAAGACATCGGACGAATGGCTGGCCAAGTTCGAAGAGGTCGGCCTGCCCGCCGGCCCCGTGTTCGACATCAACCAGATGCACGCCGACCCCCACGCCATCGCCCGCGAAATGGTCATCGACGTGCCGCACAAGACCCTCGGCAGTGCCAAGGCATTGGGCATGCCCGTGAAGTTCTCCGGCACGCCGCAGAAAACGGATCACGGGGCGCCCGTCTACGGCCAGCACACCCGCGAGGTCCTGGCAGAACACGGTTACGGCGCCGACGAGATCCAGGCGTTGATCGACGCGGGCGCGGTGATCTCCGACGAATGAGCTTACGCGCGGCGGGCCCGCTCCGCCGCCAGAGCCTCGATCTGATCCGCGATGTCGATGACGGTCATCGAAGTCACTTCCAGGCCACGGTCTTCATGGGCCGGCGTTTCGGTATCGGGATGGCGGGCTCGCCAATCGGCCAGGGCGGTGTCCCGCCGGCGCAGCAGAATCTCGATCTGCGGGCGGAACAGGCGCAGCATATGGGTGATCCAGGAATTCACCGGGCGTGACGGTACGGGGCTGGTGACCGTGAACCGGTCGATCAACCCGATCACCGTTTCGGCATCGTGCCATTGTTCGCCGGTGACCCATCGGTTGGTCGTGAACAGCCGCATCGGCAGGCCGTCGCGGCCCATGGAAATCGCCACGATATGGCTCAGCGCGTCGCCGGTCCCGCCCGTATGACCATCCGATAAGGGTGCCGGAACAGACCCCGGGGGCATGCCCTCGGCCCGCAGGAACGTATGAAAATGCCCATGCTCGGCGGCCCAGAGCCCATCGGGGTAGCCGGGCGTCCGGTTGTCGGCCGGATGGGCGTGATAATAGTACTGGGCGTGGCTGGCCCGATCATAAACGTCGCCCGCGGGGTAATGGTCCCATTGCAGGAACTCGCCCTGACCCTTCAGAACGTCGCCGACCAGCGTCGTGCCCTGGGCGGACAATTCGGCCAGACTGTCGCCGACGGCCTTCGCCGCTGTTTCCATTTCCGCGAGGCGGGCATCGGACAGCGCCTGGAAATCGACATCCATGGCCGCATCGGGCAGGGCAGGAGTTTCGGGCGACGCGAAATTCATGAGGTTACGGCGCCTGCGGGGCGAGGGTTACGGTCACCTGCCGTTCCACGTCGCCGCGCCGAACCGTCATCTGAACCTCCGCGCCGGGCCGGTGGCGGAACAGGGCCGCGTGGAACTCGCCGGGCGCGGTCACCGGGCGGTCCCCGACCCGGGTGACGATGTCGCCGGCTTCGATCCCGGCGGCAAGCGCCGGGCCGTCCCGCGCGACCTCGACCACACCGACGCCCGCGTTCACGGCCGCCTCTTCGGGGGTAAGGGGCCGGACGTCGATCCCGGCGGTGCCTTCGCGGACGGCGCCGAACTCGGCAAGGTCGCGGACGACCCGGTCGACCAAGCGACGGGACGCGGCAAAATTCACGCCGATATTGGCGTCGGACCCTTGCGCGAAGATCGCCGAGACCATGCCGACGAACCGCCCTCGGCCATCGACCAGCGCGCCGCCCGACCCGCCCGGATTGACCGCCGCGTCGGTCTGAATGAAATCTTCGATCTCGTTGAAACCGGCGTTGGCCCGACCGATTGCCGAGACCACGCCGCAGGAGACGGAAAGCCCCCGGCCGAACGGATTGCCGATGGCGCAGACGGGCGCGGCGATGCCGGGCATCGGCCCCGGTTCGGCGACGGTCAGGTCGGCGGTCGTCTTCAACAAGGCAATATCGGTCGCCTTGTGGCGGCCGACGATTTCGGCCGGCGCCCTGCGTCCGTCGGCCAGGCGCAGCGACACGCTGATTGCGTCGCCCAGGACATGATCGTTAGTCACTACGTAGCCGCCCGCCAGGATCGCGACGCCCGATCCTTCGGGCGCGACGCGTGGATCGCCGCTGCGCGGTGCGAATCCGGGCCGTACGTTGCGCCAGCGCGGCAACACGACGACAACGGAACGGACGGCCTCGGCGACGGCGGCGGCATCGATGCCCTGGGCGCGGGCCGCCGGCGCGGGTTGAATAGCCGACAGCAGCAAGGCGAGGAGCGGGGCGATGAAAAGACGAGACAGCATGCCGTTTTCTTTACCATGATGCGCCGGTGTATGCCGCCCTCTATATTGAAAGGCCACGCCAAGGGAGGCAGACGCTCAAATGAAATTCGCACGCACGATCCGCATGGATCAATCCGACGAGAACGTTTTCGAGGACCCGGCCCAGCCGGGGGAGTGGGCGGTCTCCGGGACCTTTGAATTCCAGGCGGACGAGAGTGATCCGGCAACCTGGTCCAACAAACGCCAGTTGGCGTTCAAAAGCGGGTGGATGGGCCTGGGAAATTTCGGGCGGTCGACCTTCGTGCAGGTCGCGGTCGTGCCCGACGCCGAGGTGGCGGAGGCCGAGCGCGCGCTTGCCGCGCATCTCTATGACCAGTACGGCGCGCCCGACATGCTGGCGGCGATGGACGCCGCGCGCCGTGAATGCGCCGATATGGCGGCGCTCTGCGATCATCCGGCGGGAACCCTGTTGGCGATCGAACGTGAGTTCACCGACGCGGGAATCAGCGAGCGTGTCCGTATGATCCCGGCCTCCGGCGACGGCCAGCATGCCCGCATCTGGAGTGTCGACGACACGGAATAAGCGGGCCGCCGCGCCCCCGATCTTGCGCAGCGCACCTTCAAATCCGTCTCACATCCTTGTGATGGTCTGCGACCTCAACGTGACGCCCGCTGCTTGTCGGGGCCGCTACACTCTCCCTCGACCGGCCACCAGAGCCGGACCCGAATTTCAGCAAAGGAGAGTTCACGCATGTCTGTTCAGAAAAAAACCACGGGCGTCGCCCTGGCCACCGCCGCCGCCGCCCTGTTCATTGCCGGTGCCGCCGTTTCCACCGCGCCGACCGCGGCCAAAGCTGCCGACGGCGTCAAATGCATGGGCATCAATTCGTGCAAGGGCCACGGTTCGTGCAAGACCGCCGGCAACGAATGCAAAGGCCACAACGCTTGCAAGGGCCAGGGCTGGGTTTCGACCAAGTCCGCCAAGGAATGCATGGACAAGGGCGGCACGGTCAAAAAGGGCTGATCGCTTTCTTGTTCTTCATGCAGACGCCATTCTTCATGCATAGGAATGTCGAGGGGCCGGTGACAATCGGCCCCTCGATCGCGTTTCAGGGTATGGTGCCGAGATGACGCGACCTGGCGATCAAATTTCCGGTTTCGGGCTGGGCCTCCGGCCGCAGCATTTTTCCGACGTTCTGGCGGCGCCTCCACCGGCGGGTGGCGGCGACGGGGCCGGGGTGGATTGGTTTGAAGTCATCTCGGAAAACTTCATGGCCGTCGGCGGGCGTCCGATGGCCAACCTGATGGCCGTGCGCGAACGCTATCCCATGGCCATGCACGGTGTGTCTCTGTCGATCGGCGGGCCGGATCCGTTGGACCGGGACTACTTGTTGTCGTTGAAGGACCTGGCCGACCGGATCGAGCCGGCGGTGATCTCCGACCACCTCTGCTGGACCGGGGCGCACGGTATCAACCTGCACGACCTGCTGCCGCTGCCGCTGACCGAGGAAACCTTGGATCATGTCGCGGCGCGCGTTCGCGAGGTGCAGGATGTTTTGGGCCGCCGCATCGCATTGGAAAACGCCTCGACCTACGTGACTTTCACGGCGGACAGCCTGACGGAATGGGACTTCCTGACCGAATTGACGCGGCGGGCCGATTGCGACCTGCTGCTAGACGTCAACAATATTTACGTTTCCGCCTTCAACCACGGGTTCGATGCGGAGGCCTATCTGGCGGGGGTCCCGGCGGAGCGGGTGAAGCAGGTTCACTTGGCGGGTCATGAAAACAACGGCGACCACATCGTCGACACCCACAACGCGCCGGTCGCCGATGCGGTCTGGGAATTATACCGTAAGGCCGTGCGGCACCTCGGCCCGGTGCCGACGATGATCGAACGGGACGCGGACATTCCACCCTTCGCCGAATTGGTCGACGAATTGGCCATGGCGCGTCGCTTGGCCGCCGAGGCGACGGGCGGAGCGGCGGCATGACCGGCGCTCTGACCACCGTTCAAGAGCTGTTCCAGTCCCGGTTGCTTGCCGGCGACGAGACCATCCGCGTTCACCTGACGGCGGGCGGCCCGCACCTGGACGTTTACGATCATGCCTATCTGGCGCGCCTCCGCGAAGTGATGGGCGAAGATTTTCCGGCGCTTCATACATTGCTCGGCGACGAAGAATTCGACGCGGCGGTCACGGGATATCTGGCGCAGCATCCCTCGAGCGAACGTTCCGTGCGCTGGCTCGGCCGGGCCTTTGCCGATTGGCTGCGTGGCACGTCGCCCTGGGCGGACCTGCCCGTTGCCGGGGACATGGCGGCCTTCGAATGGGGGCTGGGGCTGGCGTTCGATGCGCCGGACGCCGACGCGATCATCCCCGATGTTCTGGCGGCCACATCGCCCGAAGCCTGGCCCCTGCTGGTCTTCGACTTCCATCCGGCGCTCAATACCTTCGTTCTCACCCATGACGTCGCCGATTTCCAACAGGCGGTGACCCGCGAGGACGACCCCGACCGCGCGCCGGAGGCAATCCTAAATGGTCCTGAAACCTGGGCCGCCTGGCGCGACGCGGACAGCCTGCGCGTTCAATTCCGCCCCTTGTCCGAAGACGAGGCGTCGGGGCTCAGACTGGCGCGGGAGGCGAAGACCTTCGAGGAAATCTGCGAAGCCTTGGCCGGACGCGACGGCCTCGATCAGGGCGATGCGGCCATGCGCGCCGCCGGAATGCTGCAGGGCTGGATCCTGGCCGGTTGGGTTGCCGGCATCTCCGCCGAAGGAATGACCCTGGCCTAGAATCGATCGGCGCCTTCATTCTTCGCAATTGAGAATCGTTCGCATCTTGTTTATGGTGCCGGGCATCTGTGTTGTATCCCATTGCGTTCGTTTGCCGCCGCGGCGGGCGTGGGGGTGGGGGAGAAGGCCCGGTTCATGGCCGCCGACGATCGGTTCACCTTGTTGCGTCTGTTGCTCGCCCATTACGAGGAACTGACCGGCTATCTTACACGCCGCCTGGGGTCGCCCGGCGCGGCGCGCGACGTGGTGCATGATACCTATCTGCGTCTGCAAGGATTGGAAACCGTGCCGGAGTTGAGCAACCCCCGCGCCTATCTCTATCGGATTGCCGACAACATCGCCCTTGACCATCTGCGCGCCGACGGGCGGCGCGGCCAGCGTTTCGTGGCCGAGGAGTTGGGGGCCGACCGGGAAAGCGGCGAGCCCTCGGCCGAGGACGTTCTTGTCCAGCGTCAACGCCTGGGCCGTCTTGCCGCGGCGGTCGACGACTTGCCGCCGCGCCAGCGCGAGGTCTTTCTGATGCATAAGTTCGATGGGCTCGGCCATGCCGAAATCGCCCGGCGTCTGGGCATCTCCCGCAGCATGGTGGAAAAACACATCATGCGCGCCATGGCCTATTGCCGGGATCGCTTGGACCCATGATCGCCGCCGCATGAATTTTATTTCCGCCTGGGGTGTGGGAACGGCGCCGTGGCGTCGTCATGTTGTTAAGCGCCTTTCGCTTTCGCACCCTGGTGTCGAACTTCTGTTGTCTCATCCGCGTTGACGGCCCATGCCAAAGAACAGTGATCCCCCCAAGTCCGTATCCGGCCAACCCGCCGGTGATCGCAGCCCGCGCGAGGCAGCCGCCCGAGACGAGGCGCTTGCCTGGTTCGTGCGCCTTAGCTCGGGCGATGCGGGCCCGGCGGAGCAGGAGGCATTCGGGCGGTGGTTGCGGGTCAATCCCATGAACCCTCGGGAATACGATCGCCTGGAGACCCTTTGGGTAGACCTGGACGCGGTGCCGGATCCCCGCCCTGCGCTGTCCCCGCCTCGGCGCGGGTTGACCCGGCGCCATCTTTTGGCGGGGGCCGCCGGGGCGGCTGCTTGCGCCGGCGTCGCCGTCGTGTCCGGTGTCACGGTCGGCGATCTGGAAGCCATGGCCGTGGCCGATTTCCGCACCGGCACCGGCGAACGCCGCACCATCACCGCCCCCGACGGTACGGTCATCGATATGGATGCGGAGACCGCCGTCGCCGTTGAATACGGCCCGGCGGTGCGGCGCCTGCGGCTGTTGTCCGGGCGGGCGTCCTTCCGCGTCCGCCATGATCCGTCGCGGCCTTTCGACGTGGCTTGTGCCGGAGGCACGGTGCGCGCGTTGGGCACGACCTTCACCGTTCATCGCCGTGCCGCCGACACCAGCGTCGCGGTCGAGGAAAGCGCCGTCGAGGTTTGTCTCGGCGCGCCCGGCGCGGGGGGCGATACGGTGCGCCTCTCCGCCGGTGAACGCATCGCCTATGGCCGTCATGGCCTGGGCAGACCCACGTCCGCCGCGGACGACGCCGAAACCGCCTGGCGCCGGGGCAAGTTGGTGTTCCGAGACCGGCCGTTGGCCGACGTCGTCGCGGACCTGAACCGCTACCGCCCGGGCCGCGTCGTCGTCTGGGGCGATGCGTTGGCCGCGCTGCGCATCGACGGTGTGTTCAACATCGATGACCCGGACGCCGTCCTGAACGCCATCGTCCGCACGCTGCCGGTACGCGAGGCCAGGATCACGCCCTTCCTGGTCGTTCTGGCCGGGGCTTGATGCCGGTAGACCGGCCCTGCCCCCGCCGGTCTGAAAATTTTTCTCGCCCCAGGGGTGAGGATTGCCGCCAGAGCCGTCGTCTCGTTTTCAGACAGCAATGCGAATGCAACGCATTTGCATATTATGACCAAAAAACGACGAGGACCGAAGACATGACCGGCAAGGGGAATTTCAAAGCGGGCGTCGCCCGCATCGCGCTGTTGGCGGCGGGGATATCGGTGGCGGGGGCGCTGGCGCATCCGGTCCGGGCGGATGCCGTCGCGGCGCGGGCCGGCGCCGGCGGGCAGGCCGCCGGCGTCGAAGCGGCGCAGGCGACGCGCGATCGGGCCATGACATTCGACATCGCGGCGGGCCCCCTGCCAGCGGCCTTGGCGGCCTTCGGCGAACGCACGGGATTGCAGGTTCTCTATCCTTCGGCGGTCGCTCGCGACGCCCGATCGCCGGGTGTGCAGGGCACGATGACGCCGGATGCGGCCTTGGCCCGACTGCTCGAGGGGACGGGGCTGTCCCATCGCTTCTCCGCCGCGGATACGGTGACCGTCACGGCGCCGGGGCAAGAGGAAAGCAGTGACCGCCTGACCTTGGGGACCGTCTCGGTCGAGGGCCGGGCCGTACCGTCACAGGCGGAAATCGGCAACTTGCCGCCGGCCTATGCGGGCGGGCAGGTCGCACGCGGCGGCAAGCTGGGCATGCTGGGCAACCGCGACATGATGGAAACGCCGTTCAACCAGACCAGCTACACCGCCGAACTGATCGAGAACCAGCAGGCCCGAACCGTTCGTGACGTGGTCGCCAACGACCCCGCCGCATTCGCGACCTGGCCGGGCACGGGCTACACCGACCCCTTGAAGATCCGCGGCTTCGAAGCCAGCAACCAGGACGTCGCCTTTGGCGGACTGTACGGCGTGGCCCCGACCTTCAACGTCGGCATGGGCATGGCGGAGCGGGTCGAAATTCTGAAAGGCCCGGCCGCCCTGCTGGGCGGCATGACGCCGCTGGGCAGTGTCGGCGGCACGGTCAACATCACGCCCAAGCGGGCGACGGACGATCCGATCACCCGGGTCGTCGGGACCTACGCCAACAGCACCCAGTTGGGCGGTCAGGTCGATGTCGGCCGCCGTCTCGGCCGGGACAAGGAATTCGGTGTGCGGATCAACGGCAGCCTGGAAGACGGCGACACCGCCGTCGACGACCAGTACCGGACCTTCGTCAATTCGATCGCCGGGCTGGATTACCGGGGCGATCGGCTGCGTCTTTCCGCCGATCTGGGATATCAGTTGCAGAATATCAACGGCCCGTCCCTGGTGACGAACATCTCGTCCGGCATCGCCGTCCCCGATGCGCCCGATGCGTCATCCAACTGGTTCTTTCCCTGGGGATGGGTCGATGCCGAAGACTTCTTCGGCGCGGCGCGGGCGGAATACGACCTGACGCCGGATTGGACGGGCTATATCGCTGTCGGCGCCAAACGGACCCACTGGGGCCGCTTAACCTATTTCCCGTCGGTCAAGAACTCGGACGGGGACCTGTCGGCGACGCCCAGCCACTTGAAATACATCTACGACACCAACACCCAGGAAGCGGGCGTCCGCGGCAACCTGACCACGGGTGCAATCAGCCACGACGTCAGCCTGTCCGTCACCCGGTTCCACCGCACCCAGAAAAGCGGCAACGAAAACATCGGCAGCGCGATCACGTCCAACCTCTATGCGCCGGCGACGCATGGGGGCGTGCAGACATCCGACCTGGCGACGCCGAAGACGGCGGAATCGGAATTCGTCAGCATCGCCTTCGGCGACGTATTGTCGGTCTATGACGACCGGGTGCAGCTGATCCTGGGCGGCCGGCTGCAGCGCATCAAGGCGCAGAACTTCAGCTCGACCACCGGTCTTGTGACCTCAGACTACAATCAAAGCACGGTGTCGCCCGCCATCGGGTTCGTCGGCAAACCGTGGAATAAGATCTCCGTCTATGGCAACTACATCGAAGGCCTGCAACAGGGTGCCGTCGTCGGCAGCACCTATGCGAACGCCGGTGAAAATCTGGCGCCCTATATTTCCAAGCAGATGGAGCTGGGGGTGAAGGCGGACCTGGGCGATTTTGGGGCGACCCTCGCGATCTTCCAGATCACGCAACCGAGTGCCGCCGCGGATGCGTCAAACAACCTCACGTCGGACGGCCAACAGCGCAACCGAGGGATGGAGCTGTCGGTCTTCGGCAACGTGATGGAGGACCTGCGGATACTGGGCGGCATGGCCTTGACCGACGCGACCCTGACGGCCACGGCCGACGGCGCCAACAACGACAACAACGCGCCAGGCGTGCCCGGAATCCAGATCAATCTGGGCGTTGAATGGGACACACCGTTCGTGCCGGGTTTGACGCTGACCGGCCGTGGCACCTTCACCGGGGAACAGCACATCGACAACGCGAATACTAAGAGCCTGCCGTCCTGGGCCCGGTTCGACATCGGCATGCGGTACAAGATCGACCGGCCGGACATGCAGCCGTTCACCGTCCGCTTCAACATCGACAACGTGATGGACCACGATTACTGGGCGTCCAGTTACTACCCGGGATACATCTCGACGGGCGCGCCCCGCACCTTCCGCCTGTCCCTGGCGACGGATTTCTGATCCGGCCTCAATCTCCGGGTTTTCGAAACGACGACGCCCCGCCATCGGCGGGGCGTCGTTGCGTTCAAGGACGTCGATAGAGCGGGCCGCCGGTGGCCGCGCGGCAAGTGGTGACCCCGGCAGGATTTGAACCTGCGACCCCAGGATTAGGAATCCTGTGCTCTATCCAACTGAGCTACGGGGCCCCGGCGCGTTGCGAAGCGATGGCTCTATATCACAGCCGAAGGCGGGATGGGACCCTGGAACGTGGCCGCTGGGAGCGCCGAGGCCGCTTGCGGCCGGGCGGCCTATTTGAACAGGCCGCGCAGGCTGTCCATGGAAATGGAATAGTTCAGCATCACGGATTCGACGCCCGGGTTGCCGTCGCCCAGACCGGCATTCGACGAATGGTCGATGGAAATGCCCAGGCGCGAACGATCGTCGAACCGATAGGCCAATTCCAGGCGCGACCGGAATTCCAATTCGTGCCCCAGGTCCAGGTTCGACGTCTTGCCGCGCCACCAGGTCGGAGAGAACTGCGGCGTCAACACGAAGCGGCGGCCCAGATAGATATCGGCCAGGACGCCGGCCCCGATGAAGGACGAATTGTTGGTGACGTAGGCCGTCGTGATGAACGGCTTGAAGATCCAGAATTTGTTGCCGAACCGGTAATCCAGGCGGATTTCCGCATCGCTTTCCCGGTCACGGAAAACATCGAACTTGCCGACCGCGATGGTCAGGAAATCGGGGTCGTCTTCGGCCTGCGCGACACCCGGCGCCAGCACCGTGGACAGCACGACCGAAACGGCCACCATTGCCGAAACAATGAGATTCTTAAACATTCCAGACCTTCCCCGTATGCCGCCCTCCAAGAGGGCGCGTCCCCAAGGCCCGCATATTAAGGAATCGTGCCGATCATGCAAGGCAGGAGACGCCTTGTCGGGCGCCCTGTACCGGGCCGGAAACGGCCCGGGGTCAGCGGCGGAAGCCGTCCATGGCCCTGACCAGGGCCGACCGGATGCCCGGCTCCATGGCCGAATGGCCGGCGTCGGGCACGATCACATAGGTCGCGTCGGGCCAGGCCCGGGCCAATTCGTCCGCCGTGGCGATCGGGCAGACCATGTCGTAGCGCCCCTGCACGATGACGCAAGGCAAATGGCTGATCCGGTCCAGGTTCTCCAGCAGATGGCCTTCCGGCATGAAGACGTCGTTGACGAAGTAATGGGCTTCCATCCGGGCCAAGGACAATGCCCCCCGGCCCGATCCGCCGCCGCCGCCGGCCTCGTTATGGTGCAGGGTCGAACACGCGCTTTCGAACTGGCTCCAGGTCTCGGCCGCCGGGCGGTGGACCGCCGGGTCCGGGTCCATCAGGCGCTTGTGATAGGCGCCCAGAATGTCGCCCCGTTCGGCCTCCGGCAGGTAGCTGGAAAACCGGCGCCAGGCTTCGGGGTAGATCAGTTTCATGCCGTAGAGGAACCAATCGACCTCCGCCTTGCGGCCGAGGAAGATGCCGCGCAGTGCGAAGCCCCGGCAGCGGTCCGGATGGGCGACGCCGTAGGCCAGCGCCAGGGTCGAGCCCCAGGACCCGCCGAACACGAACCATGTGTCGATCCCGAGATGCCCGCGCAGGGCCTCCATGTCGGAAATCAGGGCCTGGGTCGTGTTTTCCTCGGTCGACCCGAAGGGGGTGGACCGGCCGGCGCCACGCTGATCGAAAATCACGATGCGGTAATGGTCGGGATCGAAGAACCGCCGGTGCGACGGGTTGGACCCGGCCCCCGGCCCGCCGTGCAGAAAGACCACAGGCACGCCGTCGGGGTTTCCCGACTGTTCCCAATAAATCCGGTGCCCGCCGGAAACGTCCAGGTATCCCTGACCGAAAGGTTCGATCCGGGGATAGAGGTCCGGCGACGGGCGGTTCAGGGAGGCGTTGGATTTATCCAAGGTCGGGGGTTTCCAGTCTCATTGGGTTCTTCGGTCGATCCCCGCGTCGCCGCGGCCGGATCAGTTCAAATGCCCGGTGATTGCGTATTGCAGCAGGCGCACCACCTGGTCCGGCGTCTGGGCCGTCGCCATCGCGGCGCCGTTCACTTCTTTTAGCGCATGGGTCAAATCCGGATCGTGAAGCGTGATCATCGGCGTGCCCAAGGCAGCGGCGTATCCGGCGTCGAACGCGGCGTTCCATTGTTTGTACTTGTCGCCGAAGCGCACGACAACCACGTCGGCGCGTTCCATCAGGGTACGGGTGCGGATCGCGTTGACCTTGGCGCCTTTGTGGTCCTTCCAGAAATTGTCCGGCTCGTCCCCCAGGATGGCGACGCCGCAATCGTCGCTGGAGGCGTGATCGGTGACGGGGCTGACGAAATCGATGGGCAGGCCCGCCTTGGCGGCGCCTTCCTCGATCTGTTCGCGCCAGTCGGTGTGGATCTCGCCGGACAGATAGACCGTCCAGGCGGCGTCTTGGCCGTTTCCGTTGGTGCTCACGTGGGATTTCCTCCGTTTCTGGCGGCGTACTGTTTTAATTTCGGCGTCTACCGGGAGGTATGCATGCCCCGGAGAATGTCAACGTAGTCCGGATCGTCGGGCCCGATAAACCCCCGGCGGATCAGAAAATCGATAATGATGACGCCGCAATTGAATTTGAAGTCGTCGGTATCGCGCACGGCGGCCATCACCTGCTCCATGGGCCAGAGGTAGAATTCCTCTACCTCGCCGTCCGTGTTACGCGGAATGAAATCGGCCGGAAGCTCCAGATCGTAATTGAACAGGATGTCGCGGCGCAGGCCCTCCGGCCGCTCCGTGCAATAGGAGACCGAGCCCACCGGGTGGGCGCGTCGCGCGATCTCGGGCGGAATGTCCGCTTCCTCGCCGCATTCCTTGATCAGGTTGTCGGCCACGGCGATACCCGCCGGAAGGCCGCCGGCGACGACCTGGTCCAGTTTGCCGGGGCCCGTCGGCTTGGTCATCGACCGTTTGCCGATCCACATCTTCATGCCGCCGTCTTCATCCCGGACGAAGCCGTTGACGTGGACGCCGTAGCCTTCCGTGCCGAACAGGGGCACGGCGGCGCGTTCCATTTCGAACAGGGGCGGGCGGCCCCATCGTTCGCTGACGGCATAGGGCTCGCCCCGCCATCCCTTGATCAGGCCGCGCGCCTTGAGATCGGCCAGAACCTCGCCCATGGCCGCCGTCCGCGAGGCGTGATCGGCCAAGCCGGGGGCCAAGGTTACGGCGGCTTCGGTGACGGTCAGGATCTCGGGAAATTCGCCGAGCTCGCCCGCGATGTCGCGATGGACCTGGCCGACCTGTGTGCCGCCCGCGATGAACGGGCGGTAGGCCGGGGCGTCATAGATCTGGATCGCGCGAATGCGGTCGAGATAGCTCATCGGCGCATTCCTCTTGCGGCCTCAACCCGTCGGCTGGGTTTCTGTGACCAGTACGGCCTCGACGCAGAACTGACGGCGCAGTTCCTGGGCGATGAGGCGCGCCGTTTCGGTGTCATATCCGTCGAGACCGATTTCAATGACCAGGTCCCGTTTCGGGGCCGGCGCCTTGGCGGCTTGTATGCGGTCGGGCACCAGGCCGCGTTTTGCGAAAACCTCGACCACCCGGGGCAGGGTGCCGGGATCGGCCATGGCCTGCACGGAAAAGCATTGGGTCGTTTCCGTCGTCGCGGTTACGGGTTCGGTCGTTGAATGGGGAAGTGTCTGCGGGGCATGCCCGCGGTCGTGCGTCTGCATCGGTCAGTCCTTTGTCGGAAGGGGTGCCGTTCACGGCGAATCACGTAAGGCCCGGTCCTCGTTCACGAGGCCGGGTCGATAATTCGCCGGAGGTCTCCGGTCCAAAGGATCGTCGATGCGGTGTTCATGCCCTGAATGATAGGCGCCCGGCCTGAAAATTCAAGAGGGCTGAAAATTCAAGCGGGGCGTCCTTGGTCGGCCAAATCGTGATCGCCGGCGGGGCCGGCGCGATGCGGGATCAGGCGGCGGCGACCTTGCGGCCGTCCTTGGTGATCTTGATGTAGGCCTTGGCGCAATGTTCCCGGCAATAGGGTTTGCCGTCGACGGCCTCTTCTCCGCAGAAATGGAAATCCGGGTCGTTCGGTTCGCCCACCGGCCAGCTGCACATGCCGGTCCGCAACTTGGCCATGGTCACCAGGTTCTCGCTGATTTCCGGCTTGTCGGGGCGTTCCTTGATGGGCGATCCGCGCTTGGCGAGACCCAGGCGGTGGACCTTGCCGATGACGGCGTTCTTGGTGATTCCGAGACGGCGTCCGATCTCGCTGGTCGGCAGACCTTCGTCCCAAAGCGCGATCAGGGCATTCACCCGTTGCGGCGTCCATTCATTCGTCGTCTCGTTGCTCATGGTACCCTTGCTTTCCGTTGGCCGGCCCGAAACCTAAAAAAAGCTTCCGCCGGCAGCCAAAATTTATACCCAGGGGTAGAGGCCAGAACGGGCGCCGCGGGCCCGAAAAGCCCTAAGTTCGCCCCGAAATTGGGCCTCAACAGGGCAAATCATGACAAGATATCGCCAGAGCGTCAACCAGCTACACCACATATAGTTATCCACAATATATGTGGTGGATATCCACATAAATCTAAACTACGGCGGTTTCCGGGGCCTTCACGCAAAAAATTCCTTTGTCTCGGGATGGCGCGGGTATAATTCGAGGGTAAATTCAGGGGGGAACCTGAGTGCAGAACCGGAGAGACGATCATGGCTGGCGATAACAACAAAATGGACACGTGGACCGAGGCAGCCGCCAAGGAACTGAAGGGCAAATCCCCCGACGACCTGATCTGGCAGACGCCGGAAGGCATCGCGGTCAAGCCGCTCTACACGGCCGCCGACCTGGAAGGGCTCGAGCATATCGACAGCCTGCCCGGTTTCGCGCCTTATCTGCGCGGCCCCCGCGCCACCATGTACGCCAACCGGCCCTGGACCATCCGGCAATACGCCGGGTTCTCGACGGCCGAGGAATCGAACAAGTTCTATCGCGACAACCTGGCCGCCGGTCAGAAGGGCCTTTCCGTCGCCTTCGACCTGGCGACCCACCGGGGATACGATTCCGACCATCCGCGCGTCGTCGGCGACGTGGGGAAAGCAGGGGTCGCGATCGATAGCGTCGAGGACATGAAGATCCTGTTCGACGGCATCCCGCTGGACGAGATGTCCGTCTCCATGACCATGAACGGCGCCGTTCTGCCGGTGCTGGCGGGCTACATCGTCGCCGCCGAGGAACAGGGGGTCTCCGCCGACAAGCTGTCGGGCACCATCCAGAACGATATCCTCAAAGAATTCATGGTGCGCAACACCTACATCTACCCGCCGACGCCGTCGATGCGCATCGTCGCCGACATCATCGAATACACGTCGCTGAACATGCCGCGCTTCAATTCGATTTCGATCTCCGGCTATCACATGCAGGAAGCGGGGGCGACGGCGGTTCAGGAACTGGCCTTCACCCTGGCCGACGGTCTGGAATACGTGCGCGCGGCCAAGGGCAAGGGCCTGGACGTGGATAAGTTCGCGCCGCGCCTGTCGTTCTTCTTCGCCATCGGCATGAACTTCTTCATGGAGGTCGCGAAGCTGCGGGCCGCGCGTCTGTTGTGGTCGGAACTGATGGCCCAGTTCGAGCCGAAGGATCCGCGCTCCTCCATGCTGCGGACCCATTGCCAGACGTCCGGCGTTTCGCTGACCGCGCGCGATCCCTACAACAACGTGATCCGCACGACCATCGAGGCCATGGCCGCCGTCCTGGGCGGCACGCAGAGCCTGCACACCAACGCGCTGGACGAAGCCATCGCCCTGCCAACGCCGTTCTCGGCCCGCATCGCGCGCAACACGCAACTGGTCATCGCCGAGGAAACCGGCATCCCGCAGGTCATCGACCCGCTCGCCGGAAGCTACTACGTGGAAAGCCTGACGGCCTCCCTGGCCCAGGCGGCCCGCGAGCTGATCGGTGAGGTCGAAGAATTGGGCGGCATGACCAAGGCCGTCGAGGACGGCCTGCCCAAGCGCACCATCGAGGAAGCGGCCGCCCGCAAGCAGGCGCGCATCGACCGGGGCGAGGAAGTCGTCGTCGGCGTCAACAAGTACGAGCGCCAGGACGAAGACGACATCGACATCCTGGACGTCGACAACGCCGCCGTCCGCGTCAGTCAGATCAAGCGCCTGGAAAACATCCGTGCGTCGCGTGACGCCGACGCCTGCACTGCGGCACTGGAGGCCCTGACCGCCGCCGCCGAAAGCGGCGAAGGCAACCTGTTGGAACTGGCGGTCGAGGCGACCCGCCGGCGCGCCACCGTGGGCGAAATTTCCGATGCGCTGGAGAAGGTCTATGCCCGCCACCGGGCGGAGACCAGCTCGATCTCCGGCGTTTACGGCGCCGCCTATGAAGGTGACGAAGGCTTCCAGAAAATCCGCAAGGAAGTCGCCGACTTCGCCGAGGCCGAAGGCCGCCGCCCGCGCATGCTGGTCGTCAAGATGGGCCAGGACGGCCACGACCGGGGGGCCAAGGTGATCGCCACGGCCTTCGCCGATATCGGCTTCGACGTCGACGTCGGCCCGCTTTTCCAGACGCCGGACGAAGCCGCCCGCCAGGCCATCGAAAACGATGTCCACGTGATCGGCGTCTCGTCTCAGGCCGCCGGCCACAAGACGCTGGTCCCGGCATTGATAGAGGAATTGAAGGCCCAGGGTGCGGACGACATCCTGGTCGTCTGCGGCGGCGTCATCCCGGCCCAGGACTACGATTTCCTGAAGGCCAAGGGTGTCTCCGCCATCTACGGCCCCGGCACCAACATCCCGACCGCCGCCGCCGAAATCATGGACATCATCCGCGACCGGCCCCTGGCCGCCGAGTAATCAGATTGCCGTCCCATTAGGGGGCTGATCGCAAAAAACAAAGCCCGTCCCGATCTAAGTTTTCGGGACGGGCTTTTTCGTGCTTGGCGTGGCGGCGGTAGGCCTTGGCCGATTGGATCTTCTGCTGTCGGAGGGTCCGAAGCGACCGGGCCACCGGGTTCCGCCGCACCGGTTTCTTGCGTTTCATGGCAAGGCTCCTCGGGTTGCGGTGGACGATGACCCGACATACGCCGACGGCCGCCCCTTTACAAGGGCGGCCGCCGCGAATTCAGAATGTGACCGGTGTCGTTTGAGCCGGGATTACCGGGGCGCAATGACCATCGTCATCAGGCGGCCTTCGGTCTTGGGGAACTGTTCGACCTTGGCCTGCTCGTCGACTTCCTCGCGCACGCGGTCCAGAACCTTCATGCCCAGATCCTGGTGGGCCATTTCGCGGCCCCGGAAACGGATGGTCATCTTGACCTTGTCGCCGTTGTCCAGGAACTTGCGGACGGCCTTCATCTTGGTCTGGTAATCGTGCTCGTCGATGCCCGGGCGCATCTTGATCTCCTTGACCTCGATGACCTTCTGCTTTTTACGGGCTTCGTTGGCTTTCTTCTGGGCTTCGTATTTGAATTTACCGTAGTCCAGGATCTTACACACGGGCGGGGACGCATTGGGCGACACCTCAACAAGGTCGAGACCGACCTCGAACGCCATTTCGATGGCTTCCTTCGTGGAGAGAACGCCGACCATTTCACCGTCGGCGTCGACGACGCGGACTTCGGCCACGTCGATATCTTCATTGATCCTGGGGCCGTCCTTGGTGGGCGGCGTCTGTTGCATGGGGCGGCGTGCTATTGCCTTGCTCCTCGTTCGGTTTCGTCAACTTCGTGTCACCGATGCCTTATTGCATCGGCCTTGGCGGTTCCATGACGGTCTGGCCACTCGGCCCGGCTTCGTCACGGGAACCCGTTCCGGCGGAACGTGAACGCAAATCGATGTTTATGATTTTTATAAGGGGGGCTTTTCAGCCTTCCCCGGCGCCCAACGGCCCCGCCGCTTCCGCCATTAATGTATCCATCGCGTCTTTCAGCGCAAGGATTTCTTGATTCTTGCCGCCCAGACGCCGGATCGCGACGGTGCCGGCCTCGGCCTCCTTGGCGCCGACGACCATGATCACCGGGACGTGGGCGTGGCTGTGTTCGCGGATCTTGTAGTTGATCTTCTCGTTCCGCAGGTCCGTTTCGACGCGCAAACCCGCCTTGCGGCAGGCTTGGGCGACTTCCTTGGCGTAGGCGTCGGATTCATTGGTGATCGTCGCGACCGTGACCTGATGGGGGGCCAGCCACAGCGGGAAGCGCCCGGCGTAGTTTTCGATCAGGATGCCGATGAAGCGTTCGAACGAGCCTAGGATCGCCCGGTGCAGCATGACCGGGCGGTGCTTGGCGCCGTCCTCGGCGATGTAATGGGCGTCCAGGCGTTCCGGAAGGACGAAATCGACCTGCAGCGTGCCGCATTGCCAATCGCGGCCGATGGCGTCGCGCAAAACGAATTCAAGCTTCGGCCCGTAGAACGCGCCCTCGCCCGGATTGAGGATCGGGTCGTGGCCGGCGGCCTTGGTTGCGTCCAACAACGCCTTTTCCGCGCGGTCCCAGGTCTCGTCCGACCCGGCGCGCACTTCCGGCCGATCGGAGAACTTGATGACGAATTCGTCGAAGCCGAAGTCCTTATAGATGCCGGTCAGCAGGTCGATGAAGATGCTGGTTTCTTCCTCGATCTGATCCGGGCGGCAGAAGATATGGGCGTCGTCCTGGGTGAAGGCGCGGACCCGCATCAGGCCATGCAAGGCGCCCGATGGTTCGTTGCGGTGGCAGGAGCCGAACTCCGCCATGCGCAGCGGCAGGTCGCGGTAGCTGGTGATGCCTTGTTTGAAAATCTGCACGTGGCAGGGGCAGTTCATGGGCTTGATGGCGAGGGTCTTTTCCTCGTCCGATTCCGAGATGAACATGTTCTCGCGGAATTTTTCCCAATGGCCGGATGCTTCCCACAGGGCGCGGTCGACCAGCTGCGGGGTGTTGACCTCGACATACCCGGCGTCGTCCAGGCGCGAGCGCATGTAATCCTGAACGGTGCGGTAAAGCGCCCAGCCTTTGGGGTGCCAGAAGGCGGAGCCCGGGGCTTCTTCCTGGATATGGAACAGGTTCATTTCCCGGCCGAGGCGGCGGTGGTCGCGCTTCTCGGCTTCTTCCAGCATGTGCAGGTAGGCCTTCAGGTCCTTGTCGTTGAACCAGCAGGTGCCGTAGATCCGCTGCAGCATTTCGTTGCGGTGATCGCCCCGCCAATAGGCGCCGGCGACCTTCATCAACTTGAACGAATGGCCGACCCGGCCCGTCGACGGCAGGTGCGGGCCGCGGCAGAGGTCCAGCCAATCGCCCTGGCGGTAGATGCTGATGTCCTGATCCGCCGGCAGGTCCTGAATGATCTGGGCCTTGTACTTCTCGCCGATGTCCTCGAAATGACGGATCGCGTCGTCACGGTCCCAGACCTCGCGGGCGAAGGGCGTGTCGCGATCGACGATCTCGTGCATCTTCTGTTCCATCTTCTCCAGGTCGTCGATGGAGAAGGGCTCGTCGCGGGCGAAGTCGTAATAGAAGCCGTTTTCGATGGTCGGGCCGATGGTGACCTGGGTGCCGGGGTACAGTTCCTGCACCGCTTCGGCCAGGACGTGCGCGCAGTCGTGGCGCAGCAGCTCCAATCCTTCCTCGTCCCGGTTGGTGACGATGGCGAGACCGGCGTCGGACGCGATGGTGGTCGACAGGTCCTTCAATTCGCCGTCGATCTTGACCGCCAATGCGGCCTTGGCCAGGCCGGGGCCGATATCGGCGGCGACGTCCGCCCCCGTCACCGGGCCGTCGAATTGCCGGACGCTGCCGTCGGGCAGGGTCACCTTCACGTCGCCGCTTGCTGCTTTGCTCTGATCCATCGTCTTAAATCTGAAAACTCAATGTCGTTGAAAACAAAAAACCCTCCTGCCGGGCTGCGAGGAGGGCCGAAACGGAACTGACAGGCAACAGGCTTCCGTCACGGCCCCTTCCGGGTCGTGGTCGTGGTGGTGCCGGTAGTGGTCAAAGCTCCGTACATGATGAGGTTTATATCGGCAATCCGCGCGGGCCTGTCAAGCATGCGGCGGCAGGGCGGCGATAACAGCATCGACGGAAAGATCGGACAGAGAGGGTTCGCGCACAATGGAAACGGCGGGGCCGCGTTGCGCGCAAAGGGCGGGATCTGAGTCGTGGGAATAGAGAACCAGGGTGGGAATGCCGGAAATCGCCGCCATGTGCATGGGGCCCGTGTCGTTGCCGACCGCCATTGCCGCCCCCCGGCAGAGGGTCGCGAGTTCCAACAGGGAGGTGTCGCCCGCGAGGCTGCGCGCGGTGGGGGCGGCCTGGATGATCTCGTCATGCAGGGGGCGTTCGTCGGCAGCGCCCACCAGGACGGGGGTGAGGCCCTTGTCGGATAGACGAAAGGCGAGGTCCGCGTAGCGTTCGGCGGGCCAGCGTTTGCCGGGGCGGTGAGGAGCCCCGCCGGGGATCAGCAGGGCATAGGGGGAGGGAAGTGCGAGGCGCGAAAGGTCCGCGTCGGCGAAGGACAGAGCGGAGGGGGGAATGGCTGCCTCGATACCGGCCATGGCGAGCTGTTCCGCCTGGCGTTCGACCGTATGCATGCGGTCGCGGTTCGGATTGGCATGCGGGTGGGAGCACCCCTTGGCGATGCCCGACCATTCCGGCTTATGACCCGGTCCCATCAGATGGAAATAGAAGGACGACCGGTCGGAAGTCTGCAAGTCGTAGACCCGGGCGTAATTGCCCGCGAAAAGCTCGCGCCGGAATTCGGCGATCTTCGACCACTGGCTCCACTTCATGCGTTTGTGGGGAATGACGCGGTCGAACAGGCCCGAGGCCTCTGCCAATTCGACGAAGGCGGGGGCGGTCAACAGATGCAGTTCGGCACCGCCGTCGCGGTCGGCCGCGTGATGATCGCGGATCGCCTGCATGGGGCCCAGCGCCTGGACGAAATCGCCCAAGGCGCCCAGCTTGATGACCAGGATGTTGCGGGGGGGGATGGCGGGGGCGGCCATGGCGTCAGCCCGCCGGGCGGATGCCCAGGACCTCGTCGTAAACGTCGAGCGTCTTCGTGCACATGTTGGCCTTGGAAAAATTGTCGCGCACGTTGGCGATGGCCTTGCCGGCAAGGGTGCTGCGCTGGGCGCTGTCCAGTTTCAGGACCTTCTCGATGGCCTCGGCCAGGGCGTCCGCGTCGCCCGGCGGCACAAGCCATCCCGTCTCGCCGGGGATCACCGTTTCCTTGGCGCCGCCGTGGTCGGTGGCGATCACCGGGCGGCCCAGCGCCTGGGCCTCGGCGATGACGCGGCCGAAAGCTTCGGGATCGGTCGAGGCGGAAATCACCACGTCGGTCAACATATAGGCGGCCGGCATGTCGTCGCAGTGATCGACCAGGCGTACGACCTCGTTCAAATCGCGGTTGGCGATCATGGCCTCAAGCTCGGCGCGATATTCGTCCCTCCCCTGGGCGCCGCCGACCAGCAGGCAGCGGATATCCCGCCGGCCCAGCCGCGCCAGCGCGTCGATCACCACCGGCTGGCCTTTCCATCGGGTGAGCCGTCCGGGCAGCATGATTACCGGCATGCCGTCGGGCAGCATCCAATCGGTCGCCAGATTGACGACCCGCTGGGCCGATACCTTGGCCGGATCGAATTTTTCCAGGTCGACGCCCCGGTGGATGACGCGGATCTTGTTGGCGGGCACGCCGTAAAGCTGACGGACGTGGCCGGCGATGAACTGGCTGATCGCGATGACCCGCTCGCCCCGCGTCATGATCGAATTATAGACCCGCTTGAAATGGTTCGACGCACCGTAAGTGCCGTGGAAGGTCGTGACGTAATGGGTGCCGGTGCGTTTTGCGGCGGCCCAGGCCGACCAGGCCGGGGCGCGCGATCGGGCGTGCACGATATCGACGTTCTCGGCGCGGATCAGATCGGCCAGGCGATCGACGTTGCGCCACAAGGTCACCGGGTTCTTGGAATCCAGCGGCAGTTCGAAATGTTCCGCGCCGACCCGCGCCAGGTCGTGGACCAGCGGCCCACCCGCCGAGGCGACAATGGCGCGCCCGCCGGCTTCCACAACGGCGCCCGCGATTTCGACCGTGCCGCGCTCGACCCCGCCGGATGCGCCCAACGCCGGCAGAACCTGCAGCACCGTGGCCAGGCGTTCCTCGCCGGCCAGGGTCTCACCCGACGGAGCTGACTTCTCCGTTTTATTTCCGGACTGCGCGCGTTCGTTTTCGCCGCCGCCGGTGGTATGGTCCGGCATCTTGTTCATGGATGGAAACCGATCATGTCTTCTGGTTCAGATGGTGCACCCGACACTCCGCCGCAAATCCTGGAATGTGGTGACGGCAGGACTATTGCCTACCACCGATTGGCTGGCAAGTCTCCCGGCGTCATGTTTCTGACAGGTTTCAAATCGGATATGACCGGGGGAAAGGCGCTGGCGCTGGAGGCCCATTGCCGGGCCCAGGGTCGCGCCTTCCTGCGCTTCGATTATACCGGACACGGGCAGTCTTCCGGAGTTTTCGAAGAAGGCTCCATCGGTGCCTGGGCGGCCGACGCCGTGACGGCGCTGGACGAACTCGCGGTCGGCGAGCAGGTGCTGGTCGGCTCCTCCATGGGCGGCTGGATCATGCTGCTGACCGCTCTTGCGCGGAAAAGCCGAATCCGGGGTCTCCTGGGCCTCGCCGCCGCGCCCGATTTCACCCGCGATCTGATGTGGAACACCTTCACCGAGGATCAACGCCAGCAACTGGATCGCGACGGCCATGTCGACCTTCCGAACGATTACGACGACCAGGAGCCGTATCGCATCAGCAAGCCGCTGATCGACGACGGTTGGAATCAGCTCTTGCTCGATGACCCCATCGAATTGGGCATCCCCGTGCGCCTTATCCACGGCTTGCTCGACAAGGACGTGCCGTGGAAGACGGCGCTTCGGATACAGGAACAACTGACCTCCGACGACGTCGAGGTCCAACTGGTCAAGAACGGCGGCCACCGCCTGTCCGAACCCAACGACCTCGACCGCATGACCCGGACCCTGGACGCGCTTCTCGCGGGCCTTCCCTGACCGCCGCCTTGGCGATTTCACGGTTGAAGCCGCGTCCTTTGTCCTCCGGCATCCTGGTGGTAGGCTTGCCGTATGAAATACTTATGGTTGCTTGTTCTGCTCTGCACTTTGCTCGTCACACCCGCAGCGGCGTGGGCCGACGACTTGTCCGATGGCATCGCAGCTTTCGACGCCAAGGACTACGGGCGCGCATATGACCTACTCCTGCCGTACACGGAAAAAGGGCATCCCGAATCTTGTTTTCGCATCGGTGTCATTCTGGAAAACGGCGACGGGAGAGAAGCGGAACCGGCGCGCGCTGCGGGCTACTATGAGATTGCATCTAGTGCAGGCCTCCTTTCGGCGACCTTCAACCTCGCGCGTCTGTACGATATCGGACTTGGTATTCCCCAAGACTACGCCAAGGCTGCGGAGCTCTATCGCATAGGTGCTGAAAAAAACTACGCGAGCTCCCAGCTTAATCTCGGCCTCTTGTATTTCGGCGGACGTGGATTGACGACCGACTTCGTCCAAGGGCTTATGTGGTTGATGCTTGCCGAGGAAAACGGCGCAGCCAATGGCTCAAAGTCCATCACATATTTTTCCCAGCACGTGACGGACCACCAAAGGGAACTGGCTGAAGAAGCGCGTCGGGTATGGAAGCGCACCCATCCCCGGTGACCGCTACTCAGGTGTTCGCTTTCTTTTTTCACGCAACGCATCGATCGCACTTTGTATGGTTTTGCTGGCGAGTTCTTCGCCTATCGGCCCGACATCGAACTTCTCCGCCAGTTTCCCGGCGGCATGGTCGCTGATCACGCCCGTGGCGGCGTCGCCCAGCGCCTTGGCCGTCGCCTGGCGGGCGATCTGCGGGTTGGCCTTGGCCCAGCGGGCGACGGAGGCGGTGTCCGACATGTCGATGCCGGACTTGCCCGCCGCCTTGGCGATTTCGCGTTTGAAGTCGCGCCCTTTGTCCTGCGGCGGCCAGGTGGTAGTCTGGCCGCATGAAATACTTATGGTTGCCGGTTCTGGTCCTCACCTTGCTCGCCGCGCCGGTTGCCCGCGCAGACTTCCAGGCTGGGCTAACCGCCTATGAACAAGGAGACTTCAAGGCCGCCATGCGGGCGTGGCTGCCTTTGGCGGAGGCCGGTGATCCCGAGGCGCAGTTCCGGGTCGGGCGGCTATATGATGTAGGTGAAGGTACGCCGCCTGACGGGAAACAGGCCGTCTATTGGTATGGCAAGGCGCATGGACAAGGGAACCGGAAAGCCACCTATAACCTGGGCCAGATTTATTATTCTGGAAGAATCGTCACGAAAAATGAATCCTCTGCCGCAAAGTATTTTCAGATCGCCGCGGAAAGCGGGCACGTTGATGCCCAAGTGAATTTCGGGGTGTTTAATCTATTGGGGAAAGGGCTGAAACAAGACCTTATCGAAGGATATAGATGGCTCTTGATCGCAAAAAGCCGGGGTGATCAGGAAGTCGGTGAGGCGGTCGAATTCTTCCGCAAATATCTGACAGAAGACCAAGTTGCCAAGGCGCGGCAAAGGGCGAAGGATTGGAGACCGACGATCCGGTAGGCTTCAACATGCAGCCTCTGATCCTCACGTGTGACGCCTAGTCCCGATTTCCTCTGATGAATTTCGTTCCTGCTTCTATTCCTTTGGCCATTGTTTCTTCGCCTATCGGTCCGACATCGAACTTCTCCGCCAGTTTCCCGGCGGCATGGTCGCTGATCACGCCCGTGGCGGCGTCGCCGAGCGCCTTGGCCGTCGCCTGGCGGGCGATCTGCGGGTTGGCCTTGGCCCAGCGGGCGACGGCGGCGGCGTCCGACATGTCGACGCCGGACTTGCCCGCCGCCTTGGCGATTTCGCGGTTGAATCCGCGCCCTTTGTCCTTCGTCGGCTCGGTGGTAGGTTGGCCGCATGAAATACTTATGGTTGCCCTGTTTGATCCTTGTGTTGTTCGGCGCGCCGGTTGCCCGTGCAGACTTCCAGGCCGGGCTAACCGCCTATGAACAAGGAGCCTTCAAGGCCGCCATGCAGGCGTGGCTGCCCTTGGCGGCGGCTGGAGATCCCGAGGCGCAGTTCCGGGTCGGGCGGCTTTATGATGTAGGTGAAGGTACGGCGCCGGACGGGAAACAGGCCGTCTATTGGTATGGCAAAGCGCATAAAAGCAGCCACGTTTCCGCAACGTACAATTTGGCGCGACTATATGATGCCGGTGAGATCGTAGAGAGGGACTTTAAGCGAGCCGCGGATCTGTATCTTGAAGCCGCTTGCAAGGGGGATCCAGTCTCGCAATTCAGCATTGGGCGTTTTTACATGGCAGGGTATGGGATAAAAAAAGACCCAATCAGAGCGTTCATTTGGTTTTATCGGGCCGAAAGAAACGGCGATAAAGAAGCGGAGGCAGGGTATCAAACCTTCCTCCCGTTTATTTCGGATGCCGACCTGACGTTGGCCCAGAAGCGACAGGACGACTGGGCAGACTGCCCATCCCAGGCCAACCGATAGCGTTATTTTTTCTCCCTTCTTGAAGCTTCAAAGGCGGCTTCTATCCCTTTGCTGAGCAGTTCTTCGCCTATTGGCCCCACGTTCACTTTCTCCGCCAGTTTGCCGGCGGCATGATCGCTGATCACGCCCGTGGCGGCGTCGCCCAGGGCCTTGGCGGTGGCCTGACGGGCGATCTGCGGGTTGACCTTGGCCCAGCGGGCGACGGCGGCGGCGTCCGACATGTCGATGCCGGATTTGCCCGCCGCCTTGGCGATTTCACGGTTGAAGCCGCGCGCGAAGTTGGTCGCCGCCTGACCGGCGGTGACACCCCGCCCGAGCACAAGGGCCACCCCCTTCTTGCCCGCCTTGGCAAGTGTGGCGGCGCCCAGGGTGCCGGCCGTAAGGCCCGCGTCGATTTTCAATTCGCGTTGCGTGCGGGCGCGCATCTCCGTCGCCTCCTGAATATCGGCGCCGCGCTTGTCCAGGTCCGGATGGGGATGGGTCGGCAGGCCCGCGAGTTCGGCGCCTGATTTTGCGATTTCGTCGGCTTGGGCCTCCAGGGCCGTATTCAGGCGGCCAAGGCGCGCCGTCGCATCGTTGACCAGGCGTTTGGCGTTGGCGTCACCGGCCTTGGCCAAGGGCTGTTGGGTTTCGACGATTTTGCGCTGCTCCTCCATCCGGGCCGAGATTCCAAGGGCGGCGGCGGCGTGGCTTTCCATGCGTTCGCGGATCTCCCCGCGCTTGACGTAGTTCCGCTCCCGCGCTTCCGGGGGCTGTTTGTCCATGTAGGCTTGGGTTTCCCGCTGCGCCTTCAGGCGGGCCGGATCGTTTGCCTGCTCGGCCAGGCGATCGAGGGTGGCGCTTCGTTCCTTGGCGTTGGCGGGGATGTCGCCGCCACGTTTGGACGGCCCCGCCTCGGCCCGGGCCAGAGCCTTCATGCGATCCTGCATGTCCGCGTCATGGGGATAGGCGGCTTCGATGCGGCGGTCCAGGGCGGCGATCTCATCCTTCGTCGCGGGGCGGTCGCGGTCCTGCGCCGCGCGCAGGTCGGCAATGATGCCTTGACCCGTATTGCGGGTCTCCAGTTCCCGGTGGTGCAGGCCATCCGATCCGTCCATGGGATTGATCGGGTCGGCGGTGGCAGCCGAGGCGGCACCCTCCGGCATTTCACCGTCGCTGGTCGTGGCGGCAACGCCCATGGTTTTCAGGCCTTCGGCGGTAAGGGCGTCGAACTCGCGGTCGGACGTGTTCTCGAAGCGGTTTTCGGCGACACCGCGCAGGAAATCTTTCTCCGGTCCGGTCAGGCTGTTGTCCCGGCGTTTGAGCATCGCCTCGAAGGCGTCCAGGTCGTTGGCGTCGCGGGCCTTCAGGGCGTGCTCCATCAATTCCGCCTTGGCGGTGTCGAGGGGTTCTCCCTGCAGGGTCGGGGTGCCCGCGTTGTTGCGTTCGAACCGGCCCGGCTTGTAGGTCGCGATATGGCGGAGTTCGCTCGCTGCCTTGACCGGGTCAATCCTAGGCGTGGCGATCTCGGGCGCTGTAATTTGGGGGGCGGGCGCCTTGCCCACCAAATCCATGGGATCGGAAAGGCGCGGGCCGACGGGCTTGGCGGCCGCCAGTTTGGTTGATGCTTCCTCGGCCTTCATCTTGCGCACGGTCGCGACCTGCTGCGTCATGCTGCGGCCGGGGGTCGAGACGTCGTCGGCGACGGTGGGGCCGGAGGACGTCTTGGGCAGGGCGGCGTCCAGGCCGGTTGGGGGTCCGAAGGTGGCGGGCAGCTTGACCGCGCCGTTGCGGGCCCCCTGCAGGGCGGCCTGATCCGTCTCGCCGCCCTTCAGGGCGAAGCCGTCGGGTTTGGTTCCCAACATTTCCTGCGCGGTTCTCAGGCCGCCCAAGTATTCGGGCGTGGCGACAAAAGTCGGGGCATCGAGAATGCCGTTCTCGGCCATCAGGCTGGACGAGAAAAACACGTCGTCCGGCAGGTTGGGCTGGCCCAGACCGACGCCGTCGGTCAGGAACGACGGCGGCAACGGGGCGGCCAGGTCCGCTGTGCCACTGCCTGGGCCGATCGGATCGCCGTAAAGGCCGCCGTCATCGACGTCCGCTGTGCCCCCGGACGGAGAGCCAGCCGCGGCGCCTTCGGTGCCGGATGCGGGGGGAGAGGGCAGGGCCTGGGGCCCGCCGGAGGTGCCGCCCATGGGAAGTCTCCTTGATACATATAAAGAAGTGAAAAAGGGGCGCCGGCGCCCGAGAAGCAGAAGGCGGCCGGCGCCCCGTCCCGAGAATGAGGGGGAGCCGCGGAAGGGACGAACGCGCTCTGACCCCTCGTCGGGATCTCTAGCCTTCGTCCGGATAGAGGGCTTCGAAGCCCTTGCGGATTTGCGCTGCGAAGGCGGGATCGTGGTCGCGCCAGTAGCGCGGGTCTTCCATCATCTTGCGAAGCTGTCCCTCGCTGCGGCCGCGGGGGGCGGGCTCGGCGCCGGAAATCATTTCCGGTTCGCCGTCGGTCATCATCCGATGCAGGGTCAGCACCCCGTCATAGGATGTCGTCAACGCATCGAACACCGGATCCGGCAGATTGGCCCGGCCCCAGGTTTCGATCTGCTGCGACAGCGCGTTCCACCGCTCGCCGCCGCCGAAATGATCGGCCAAGCGGCGGCGGTGATCGTTGCGCACGGTCTCGCCCGCAAGTTCCTGGACCAGAGGGGCGAGCTTCTCCGCCGCCAGGTCATAGACCAGTTGCGCCTGTTCCTGGGTGAAGCCGGATTCCATCAGCCGCGCGTTGATTTCCGGGTCGGGCTCCAGGCCTTCCATGGCGGGCTCGATCCGATAGCCCGCGGGATCGTCGGGCACCGTGTCGCCGCCCGCGGCACCCAGCCGCCGTTCCAGGGCGCTGTAGGATTTGGCCAATTCCTCGATGCGGACGGCGCCGGTTTCGGCATCCCAGAACTTGGGTGGCAGATAGTCCGGCACGCCGGGCGCGGTCTCCGGTGCATCAAGGGAAAGCGCGTCCGGTGCCGGCGCCTCGGCTTCGGTCTCCGGCGTTTCGGGTTCAAGCAGGGATTGGGCATCGGTCATGCGTCGTCTCCTTCAAGGTCGGTACGGGGGGTGGGGATCGCGCCGGGGCCGTTCTGACCCATCTCGATCAAGGTGCAGATATGGCGGACGAGATGGCGTTGGCCTTCGAGATGGCGCAGCGCCGCGTCTTCGGCGTCGGGGCCGAGGGCGCGGTCCAAGGTCAGGGCTTTCAGATAGGCGAGCAGCGCCGCGCCGTCCGCGCCCCGAAAGCACCGGGCGGCAAGCGCCGCCGCTTCGTCCGGGCTCGATCCGATGGACCGGGTCGCCGGGCGATCCGGGGTGAAGTCCTCTGGCCGCCAAGGCCACTCGGGTGTGGCGGTCATTGGACATCACCTCCGCCGTCTGCGGCGTTTCCGGCGAAGAGATCGCCGACGGCGGTGACGGCGTCCTTCACCATGTCGGGATCGAGGCCGCCGGCCCCTGCGAGTTGCGGAAGAGCGTCCGGCCCACCCATTTGATCAAGCATGCCCGACATTTCTGGCGGCAGGGCCTGTGCCAGCATCGCCGGATCGAGCACCCCCGGCAGGCCGCCCCCGTCCTGTGATTTCAGGATTTTCGACGGCACCCCGAAGGCGTTGGCCAGGACCTGCGCCGTTTGCGGCACGTCGATGATCGCGATGGCCTGGGGCCCCAGGCGTGCGAGCCCGTCGAGAAAAGCCAAGGTCGCCTGCACGTCCTGCTGTGCCTGATGACGGGCGAGCGGCGATTTGTATTCCAGGTCGATGGCTTGGCCGTCGATCGTGATTGCCGGAATTTCGCCGCGCCGGGTCAGGATGCCGAGGCCCCGCGTGACCAGGGGTGTCAACAGCTCCGATTGCAGACGCCCGTAGGTCGCGCCCAGCAATCGCGAGATTTCCGCGACCCGTTCCAGGACTTCCGTCGCCGTCATGCGCGGGCCCTCGATTTGGCCCAGGCGGTCGGCCAGCAGGGCGCGCCGAATGGCAGCCCGTAAATCTTGCAGCACGACCTGCGACATGTCGAACCGGCCGGGGGCTTCCAGGGGCTTCAACCCGGCGGAGCCGACGGCCTTCGGAATGATCGTGCCGGGAGTGAGGCGAATGTTCGATGGGTTCAGCACACCGTCGTCGTCGGCCTGCCAGATGCCGGTAACGGCGATCGAGGCGTTCTTCAGGACCAGTTCGACGACCTTGTTGGCGGTCTTGATATCGGGCAGGGTCTTCATCACCGGCGAGCGGCCGTAGATTTCCCCCGGTGCTTTGAGCCAACGGAAATTGATGAAGGGCGAGCGGTCGAACCGACCGGTCTTAAGAACCGTCGCGGCATCCCCGCCGCCCTCGCCCGGATCGATCAGGGCGATGTAGTCGAAGCCGCCCTTGACCGGAAAGACGGCTTCCAGAACTTCGGCCGACGGCGGCTCGCCCTCGCCGTCCTTCCGTTCCTTCAGGTTGTCCGGCAGTTTCGCCTTGGGGAAACGGTCGACGATCTGCGCGCGTGTCAGGCGGCTTGCCCGGAAGGTCGTGTCGAGGCGGCCGGAGACGTCTTCCTCGAAGGCGACCTGGCTTAGCGGCACGGCGGTGAAGCGAAACGCCGAGGGTTCGCCCGGCGGGGCGGCCTCGAACATCAGGCTCGCCGTGCCGGCGGTCACCAGGTCCAGGTAGCACTGGTGCATTTCGACGGCGAAGTTGGAGCGGTCGAAATGCGACTGCAGTGTCTGCGCAGCCGCCTCCAATTCCTTGGACAACTCCGGGCGCTGGGACTCTTCGATCTTGCTGCCCGGCGTCAGGCCGAACCAGCGGGCCCAAGGTGGCGTCAGCTGCGACAGCAGACTGGCCGCCAACTGGTCCACGGCGTCTGGTGCGGTGCCGTCGAACAGGCGGTCGGTCTTGCGGCTGGCGCCGCCGACACCCGCTTGGCCCAGAGCGGTCTCGCGCTGGGGCAGGGCGAAATCGAAGCATTCCTGCCACAGCGATTCCCATGTCGCGCGCCGGTCGCGGGCCCGCCGGTATCGTTGGATGACGGCTTCCGCCGTGATCTCGGTCATGGTCATTCTCCAAGCTTGGTCTTGAGGGGTTGGGCGGTGCCGGTCTGATCCGTGCGTTCGTCCAACAGGCCGCGGCGTGACGTGGTGATCAGCCCGGCGCGGCCTCGGCGTTGGCGCTCCAACCGCTCCAGCCGGCGTTTGCGCTCCTCCTCGTCCGGATCGGGCGGCGGCGGGGGCGGTTCGGGGGCGGGCGGCAGTTTGGGCGAAGATCCTAGGAATCCTCCCATGGTGGGGCTCCTTTCTTGAGGTCGGGGGTGAAACGGGCAGGCTCAGGTTTCGAGGGCGTCATCCGAAACGTCCGTATCGGCTTCGGCGACGGAGGCGCGGGCCGCATCGAGCATATGCGCCAAGTCATCGCCTGCAGGGCCGTTGCGCGTGTCGTTGCCTTCGGCCCAGGCCAGCAATTTCAGCCCGGCGTCGAGATGGGCCAGCGCGGCCTTACAGGCAGCCTGATGACCGGCGAAACTTTTGGCGTCAGCGGGGGGCGGGTCGGCGGCGAAGGCGGCGTAATCGCCCGCGGCCTTGCGTAACAGTTTTGGCAGGCGGCGGCGCAACGTTGCGCGCAGCGCGGTCGAGGGGGGTGCGTCGGTCATGATCTGGGCTGTGCGTGGCGGATCAATCGAAGAACGCTTGCGCGCCGGCGTTCAGGATGCGGGTGCCGCCGCTGAATAGGGCGCTTTGTGCCTGGCCCAACACGCTCTTGCGTTGGGCATGGGCGCTGGAATTGATGCCGTCGACGCGCAGTTGGTTCAACGCTCCCTGGTCGGCGATCGCTTCGTCGACCTGGCGGGCGAGCCCCGACAGGACGCTGGAGGCGGAACCGGTCGTGGCGCTCAGGCCGCCGCCGGCGAACCGCGCACGTTGCGTTGCCTGGGCTTTGCGCAATTCCTCGCGCTGACGGCGTTCTTGAATGACCTGTTGATCTTGAATGGCGCTGACCTGCTGGCGGCGTTGACCTTCGATGAGCTTGGCCTGTCGTTTGGCCTCCATTTGTTTTTGCGCCATGCCCATGGCGGTGGTCATGGCGACGACGGCAAAAGTAGACATGTGATGTGACTCCTATCGGCTTGTTCGGGGGAGAGCGCGGAGGCCGTCGAATGGCGAAGGCGCCGGACCTATCCGTTGACGTTCACTTCTTCGACGACGGACAAAAGAGTGAAGGGCAGGGGCGTGTCCTGTTCGATGCGCCACAGCGGCTCGGTTCCATCGCGGCGCCAGCCGAAGGCCCGCACCGTGCGGTCGCCGGAATAGAGCGCCGGCGGCGCGTCCAGAAGGTTGCCGCCGAATTCGCGGAACGGCACATCGACGAAACCACGTCCGGTATTCAGGCGCAGCGCCGACGCGTCCTTGAGGCGGAATGTCGCGGCGACCAGGCGCAGGCGACCACCCTGGTTCGACCCCTGGCCGCCGTGCACGGCGGGGGGCAGGGGGGCGACCGCATGGGCGTAGCCCAAACCGACGACGACCTCGCTCGCCGGATTGGCCAATGTGATTTGTCCACCGCTGACTTGCTGGTCGACCTGGACCCAGCCGTCGGCCAGGATCTTCACGGTCTGGCCTTCCAAATGTTCAAGGCCGGTCCACTGGGTCTTTGCCTCCTCATCGCTGAGACTGAGGCCGCAATCCAGGTTGAGGTTGTCGTCGAAGATCTCGATGAAATGGCCGTTGGCCCGTTCCGTCAGCATGTAGATATCTTCGCCGACGGCGCAGACGGACCGGAAAGAGCCTTGCGTATCGTAGAGCGTCCAGCCGGTGATCTCCTCGCCCCGGTAGATCGTCAGCGAGGCCATCGTGCCGTCGGTCATGACGATATGCAGGTTGCGCCGCCGGGCGTCGAAGTCCTGGTCGATGGGATCGCGGACCAGATGTTCGGCGACGGTCGCGAGGTCACGCGACTGGTAGGCCTGCTCGACATCGGTGAACAGGAATTCGCGCAGCTCACGCCCTGTGCGCGGCGTGAACAGGGTGGCGCCATCGACGTTGCGCGGCGGCACCGACCGGTCGGCGGGTGAGCCGATCCGCGTCTGCCGCCTGATCTGTACCGACGCCGGGGTCAACGGATCGCCCGTTACCATCCACTCCGCACCCGAGGTGAAGACCTGCAGATGGCGGCCGGAGAACACGGCGCAGCAGGCATTGACCTGATCCGACAGCAAAGCGAACTCAATCGCTTCGTCATCCAGGCCTTCGCCCAGATCGAAGTTGAAGAGGTCCGCCGATTTGGACATCCATATCTGGTTCGGCAAATCGCGCGAGCCGCCGATCACCATGCGGTCTTGGTGGAAGGTGACCGAGCCCGGCCAGCCCCGTACGGCGGAGAACGCTTGCTCCTCCCAATCCTTGGTCGCGGCGCCGCTGGCCAAGGTCTGCTTGACCGATGCCGTGGCCGAGGTGGCGGAGGCGACGGCGGTGATCTCAACCTCCTTGTCGGCGAGCCGGAACCGGGTGCCGACATGATCGTCGACGAAGACATCCGCCGAGGCCACCAGGGTGATGGTGCCGCTGGTGCTGCTGGGGTCGAGGGTCACGTCCGTTGCCGCGAATTTGTGATGCGGCTGATGGATGCGGCCATCCGTTTCGTCATAGGCCCAATCGGAAATCTGCCAATCGGAATCGGAGGTGCGGGTGATCTTGCGGGGTGGGGCCTCGGGGTGGACGAGCAGCAAGGTATCGGCGCTCTGCACCCACACAAGCTTCGCCAGTTGCGCCTCGGTCCAGGGGGCTTCGATGGTCGCCGTACGGGTGCCGTCGGTGTAGACGTCGATGCGTTCGTTGGTGAAGCAGAGCAGGTAGATCTGTTCCGTATTGAATTCGAAGGCGACCAGGCGGCCGTCGCCCGGCGCCGCGCGGACGAGCCGCGTGCCTGGCCGGCGGCAGACGCCGCCCGTCGGCTGAATGAACAGATTGCGCAGCAGCGAGGCACCGTTGGCGTAGGACCGCAGGTCGCTACGCCCGAGCAATCGGGTCGAAACCTCGCCGGCGGTGAAGTTCGATTTATGTGTCGTCAGGCGGGCCATCAGGAGCGCACCTCCACCAGGGAATAGTCCTCGATGGAGCCGGGGGTCTCCTGTTGCGCGTCGATGGTCTTGGCGCGCTGGAATTCCTGATCGGCCAGGCGGAACAGGACCTCGGACCGGCTGGTGCTTTCCGTCAGCGGGATACAGAACTCGGCCGCCAGGCGGGTGATCAGCGCCTGGTCGAAGAACGGCGGGAAATCGATTTCGGCCGGGCGAAAGATGAAGGTCATCACCACGTCTTCGGCGTTGGCGTGCAGGCGCCGTTCGGCGATCCGGTATTCCAGGCCGCGGCCCCGCGGGCTGCCGCCGGCGGAAAGGGCACGCAGGAAATTGGCCGGAAGTTGAAACGCCTTGGCGAAATCGGCGACCGGCTCCGCCGCCAGCATCGGCAGGCGCTGCTGCGCGGTGGCGAAACTCCAGGGATGGGCCGACAGCAGCGCATCGCGCACCGACGGGAACAGGTTGGCCGCGATTTCGGCCTCGGCCGTGCCTTCGTCGAAGGAAGTGATGGTCGTCCCGCCCAGCTTCAACAGCGCGCGGGAACAGAGGGCGATCTGACTTAACGCCATGGCAGGGGCTCCGGTTTGGTGGGAATTGAGAAATGTCGGGAAAGATGGCCGCGCATGAAAAAGGGGCGCTCCGGCAGCTGGCCGGAACGCCCCCTTCATGTCGCGGCGGTGGCGCGGACTAGTCGGTGTCCGTGCCGCCGACGGAGGTCAGGTCGTCAACGTCGACGACCCCGCCGGTGTTGGAGCTGACCAGGAACAGGCCGGCCCCGGGCGTCTCGCCGTCCGTGTCGACGTTGGCCATGATCATGTCGCCGGCGCGCAGCATGTGCGACGCGTCGTCGAAATAGCCTTCCGTGTCGATCGCCGCGGCGGCGTCCACCGTCGCGTAATGCCACAGGGTGAAGCCGTTGGCGTAGCTCAGGACGCTCAGGTCCTTGGGAACGAATGACATCTCGGTCCTCCTAGCTTTCGAGGCAGCGCAGGGAAACGACGCCCGTCGGATCGATCAGGCAAGCCCCCTGGCTCATCATGTTGTTGACGAAATTGGATGCACGGTCGCCGTGCCAGGTGATGTCGGTCTTGACGTCCTTGCCCACGGCGTGGCCCACGGCGCTTTTGTGGTACCAGTAGCAGTAACGCACGCTGGAGGTTTTGGTCAGGCCCGAGTGGGGAATCCACAGGGTGCCCAGCCAACGCTTGGCCTGGATGCCGCGCCACGGCAGGTCTTCGGAGCCGACGAAATCCATGTCCGAGAACTCGGGGATCTTCAGAAGGTCCGTCCACTGTTTCCAGCCGATGACCGCGAAGCGGTCGCCGTCGTCCGGCACGTCGGCGTCGCCCAGCATTTCGAAGGCGGTCAGCACCTTCGTCTTGGTCAGGCCGTCGGACCCGTCACCGGCGTAGTTGGTGGAGGTGTCCAACTGGCCGACCACCAGCTCGTCGGTCTTGCGGCCCAGCGCGTTGGCGCCGGCCCGGGCGATGACTTGGCGTTCGTTGATGTTGGTCTTGATCTCGTCCAGCTGATCGACCCAGTCACCGGCGTAGTAGTCCTGCAACTGGCATTCGACCGGCGTATGGTCGAGGTTCATGACCGGCACCATGCCGTGCCGGGCCTTGGTCGAAGCCGTGCCCTTGCCGACCTTCTGGAAGGTGGTGGACGACCCCTGGATGTCGTTCTTCGAACGGACCGTGTTGCGCAGCTTCGATCCGACACGCTGGTATTCCATGTGCACGTCGGTCTGGAAGTGCTTGATGAAGGATTGTGCGATTTGTGTCGACATACGTGTCTTCCGGAAATCCGGACTCCTTGAAATCATGTCGCGTTGAGGGGACGCGCGCCGGCGGTTGTGG
>MDTA01182631.1_pt1 | contig 95257 bp, 83 predicted proteins | sample 811151 | NCBI WGS metagenome assembly MDTA01 (sample SAMN05326648, study PRJNA326480) | marine metagenome | isolation source: seawater | place: Indian Ocean: South | collected 2010 | reverse complement strand
TCGATGGTCATGGCGTTGTCGGCGAACTGGCGGCCCATGATCCCGGCAAGCCGTTCCAGCCGCGCCGACGCGGCGTCTTCGCCCAGGCGCGGCGTGACGGCGTTCAGCTTGATGACGTCGCGCGATCCGTCCGACAGGGTGAAGCCGATTTCCGGATGGGCCATGGCCAGGCGATTCAAAATTTCGACGACGTGGTTCTGTTCCGTCCGCGCGGTCTTCATGAACTTCAGGCGCGCCGGGGTGGCGTAGAACAGATCGCGGATTTCGACGCGCGTGCCCTCGGGATGGGCGGCGGGTTGCGGCTTGGCCTTGCGGCCGCCTTCGACCGCGACGGCCCAGGCCTGATCCGCGCCCGGCGGGCGCGAGGTGATGGTCAGGCGCGCCACGGCCGCCATGGACGGCAGGGCCTCGCCCCGAAATCCCAGGGTCGACACCCCCATCAGGTCGTCGTCGGGCAGTTTCGACGTGGCATGGCGTTCCAGGGCCAGATCGATTTCCTCCGGCGTCATGCCGCGGCCGTCGTCGGTCACGGTGATGGCGGTCTGCCCGCCGTCGCGGATCACCACGTCGATCCGTTTGGCGCCGGCGTCGATGGAGTTTTCGACCAGTTCCTTCACGGCGGAGGCCGGGCGTTCGACGACCTCGCCCGCCGCGATACGGTTGACCAGTGTCTCCGGCAGGCGCCGGATCACGGCGGCGGCGGTCATCGCTTCGCCCCCGGCTTTTTACCGCCGCGCAGCTTGCGAACGCGGGTCAGCAGCGCCTTGGTCGAGGGATCGAGGCCGCGCGGCGTGGTGCCGCCCGCCAGCGCATCGACCAGCGGCGCGGCCAGTTCCTTGCCCAATTCGACCCCGAATTGGTCAAAGGAATTGACGTTCCAGACAACGCCTTGAACGAAGACTTTGTGTTCGTAAAGCGCCAGCAGCAGGCCCAGATGATGCGGGTCCAGACGGTCCAGCAGGATGGTCGTCGATGGCCGGTTGCCGGGGAAGGTCTGGTGCGGCGGCACGCCCGGCCCGGCGTCCCGGCCCAATGCCAAGGCCGCCGGTTGGGCCAGGAAGTTGGCGAGCAACTTATCGCGGTGGCCACCGCCGTCCTTGGCCGGGCCCGGGCCGTCCGGTCCTTGGGCGGCGGCGATGAAGTCGGACGAGACTTTGTCCGTTCCCTGATGCAGCAATTGATAGAAGGCGTGCTGGCCGATCGTTCCGGCCTGACCGAATATCACGGGTGCGGTCGCCTGGGCGACGGGTTGGCCGTCCCGGTCGATGCTCTTGCCGTTGCTTTCCATCTCCAACTGCTGAAGATAGATCGGCAGGTCGCCCAGCCGCTGGTCGTAGGGCAGGACGGCATGGCCCGCGATGCCTTCGAAATTGCGGTTCCAGATGCCGGCCATGGCGAGCAATACCGGCAGGTTCTTTTCCAGCGGCGTTTCCAGGAAGTGCCGGTCCATGGTCCGCGCCCCCTTGAGCAGCGCGCGGAACGTAGGCATGCCGAAGGCCAGCGCAATGGGCAGGCCGATCGCCGACCAGACGGAATAGCGCCCGCCGACCCAATCCCAGATCGGGAACAGGTTGTCTTCGGCAAGGCCGAAGCCCGTGGCGCCGTCGATGTTCCGGGTGACGGCGACGAAATGGGCGGCGACGGCGCGCTTGCCCAGGGCGCGGGTCAGCCAGCGTTTCGCCGTCTCCGCATTGGCCAGGGTTTCCTGGGTGGTGAAGGTCTTGGACGAGACGACAAACAACGTCGTCGCCGGATCGAGGCGGGCCAACACGTCCTGAATATCCGCCGCGTCCACGTTGGCGACGAAATGGGGGGTCAGGTGGCGGGCGGGGCCCAGGGCGCCGCAGACCATGCGCGGGCCCAGGTCCGATCCGCCGATGCCGATATTGACCACATCGGTGAAGCGCTTGCCCGTCGCACCCCGGCGTTGGCCGGTCTCGATCTCACGGGTCAGGGCGGCCATGCGCGCGAGGGTATCCGCGACGGCGCGGCCGACCGGCGTTCCCTGGGCCTTGAACCCGTCCTTGGCCTGGGCGCGCAGCGCCATGTGCAGGGCGGCGCGGTCTTCGGTTTCGTTGACCGTCTCTCCGGCGAAAAGCGCGCGGCGGCGATCCTCCACCCCGCGTTCGCGGGCAAGCGCCAGCAGCAGGTCCAGGGTCTCCGCCGTCATGCGGTTCTTGGACAGGTCCAGGTGGAGGCCGTCGTGGGAAAAAGTAAGGGCCCGGGTCCGCTTGGCGTCGGCCAACAGATCGCGCAGATGGCTGCCGCGCGCCGCCCGATGATGCGCGGCGAGCGCCTGCCAGATGGGCGAGCGTTTGGGCGGCGGCATGGGGCGGTCGTCTCCTCCCGGAAGGCGTCGGATCGGCAAGGGTTCAGGACGCAGGCGAGAGTATCACCCTGTCCCCGGCGGCGCCAACGGCGGCCTCAGGGATTGGGGGTCACGCCCTCGGGCTGGCCGACGACGACGAAGGTCAGGCGGTCCGCATGCAAGAGTTTCCGGGCCACCCGGCGGATGTCGTCCGGCCCCACGGCCTCGATATAGCCGTTGCGCTTGTCCAGGTAGTCGATGCCCAGATCGTCCATCTGCATGCCGACCAGCATGGAAGCGATTCGTTCGGTCGATGTGAAGCGCAGCGGGAACGAGCCCGTCAGGTATTTCTTGGCGGCGGTCAGCTCGGCGTCGGTCACGCCGTTCTCGGCCATCTTGGTCCATTCGTCGCGGACCACCTTGATCGTTTCGGCGACCCGCGCATTGGCCGTGCCCGCGCCGCCGACATAGACCGCCGAGCGGTCCATGGGGCTCAGGTAGGTGTAAACGGAATAGGCGAGACCGCGTTTTTCCCGGACTTCGGAATACAGGCGCGAGGTAAATCCGCCGCCGCCCAGGATGTGGTTCATTACGTAGGCCGGGTAGAAATCCGGATCGTGGCGCATCACGCCCTTGTCGGCGAACAGGATGTTGCTCTGGCGGATCGGTTTGTCGATGACGACCGTGCGGGCCTTGGCGTCGGGGCCGACCTCCGGCAGTTTCCAGGGCGCGGCCTTGGCCGGCAATCCGCCGAAGGTCTTATCCAGCAGCGGCGCCAGTTCCTCGGGCGTGATCGCGCCGACGATCCCGATGAACAAGGTATCGCGGGCAAGCCGCCGTTCGACGAAGCCGCGCAGGTCGTCCACCGTCAACTTGGCGACCGTATCCACGGTGCCGCGGGTCGGGCGGCCATAGGGGTCGTCCGGATAAAGCGCGGCCATCAGCGCTTTGCCCGCGATGGCGTCCGCCTGTTCCGATTCGTGGCGCAGGCCCGCCAAAATCTGCGCCCGCAGGCGTTCCACCGGCTCGGCATCGAAGCGCGGCTTGGTCATCGCCTGGCGCAACAGATCGAAGGCCAGATCGCGGTAGTCGGTCAAGGCCTGAACCCGCGCGCCGAAGGTGTCACGCCCGGCATCGAAACGCAGGGTGATGGAATTGTCTTCCAACGTTTGCTGAAAGGTCTTGCTGTCCAGGTCCCCGGCCCCTTCGTCGAGCAGGCTCGAGACCATGTTGGCCAGGCCGTCCTTGCCTTCGGGGTCGAGCGCGCCGCCGCCCCGCCAGGCCAGGCGCATGGAGACGATCGGGTTCAAATGGTCCTGAACCAGCCAAGCCTCGATCCCGCCGGGACTGACGACCTTTTCGATCTTGGTCGCCTGGGCGGGGCCCGCCGAAAGAACGGTGAACGCGAGGAGAAGGGAAAGAGCGAGGGCGCGGATCATTCCTTGGGCTCCTTGTCTTCCATCAGGAAGGCGGTCACCGAATGCTTTTTGACGAAGACGAATTTGGCGGCGGCCTTGATCTGGTCCGCCGTCACGGCGGCGATGCGTTCGGGCCAGGCCTCGACGTCCGCGACCTTCTGGCCGACGGCAAGGGCGGCGCCCAGGGTCTGCGCCCCGGCGGTGAAAGAATCGCGGGCGAACACGGCGCCGGCCAGCATCCGTTTCTTGGCCCGGGCGACTTCGTCCGCTGTCACGCCGTCCGCTTCGATCTTGTCGATCTCGGCCTGCACGGCGGCCTCGACCTGGGGCAGGGTGACGCCCGGACGGGGGCTGGCGTAGACCATGAACTGGGTGGGGCCGCGGGAATCGGGGCTGTAATGGCTGCCGGCGCCGACGGCCAGTTTGTCGTCGATCACCAGTTTCCGGTACAGCCGCGACGTGCCGCCGCCGCCGAGAATTTCGGTCAGGACCTGCAGGGCATCGGCATGTTCCGTCTCGCCGTAAAGATAGCTGGGCGCGATGTAGGACCGGCGCCAGGACGGCTGGCGGACCTGGGTGTGTTTCATGGCGACGATGCGGGCGGCTTCCTGGGGCGGTTCGGCCGGGCGCAGACGGTCGATCTTGGGGCCGCGCGGGATGACGCCGTAATACTTTTCCGCCAGCGGCTTCAATTCCTTGGCGGTGATGTCGCCCGCGACCACCAGGATCGCGTTGTTGGGCGCGTACCAGTGTTTATAGAAGTCGATGATGTTCTTGCGGGTCATGGCGACGATTTCGTGGTCGTAGCCGATGATCGGGCGGCGGTAGGGATAATTGCGATAAAGCGATTCCGACACGTGTTCGCCCAGGATCGCCGACGGATTGTTATCCGTGCGCATGCGCCGTTCCTCGCGCACCACCTGGCGTTCCGGTTCGATGATTTCGTCCGTCAGGACCAGGTTGGTCATGCGGTCGGCTTCCATCGCCATCATGGTTTCCAGATGTTCGCGGGCGATTGTCTGGTGATAGGCCGTGTAATCGTAGGAGGTGAAGGCGTTTTCCTGCCCGCCGTTTTCCGCGACGATTTTCGAAAACTCGCCGGGCGCGCGCGTCTTGGTGCCCTTGAACATCAGGTGTTCCAGGAAATGGGCGATCCCGGAATATCCAGATTGTTCGTCGGCCGAGCCGACCTTGTACCAGACCATATGGGTGACCACCGGAGCCCGATGGTTCGAGATCACGACGACCTGCATGCCGTTATCGAGGGTGAAGGTCTCGGGCGAGAAAACCTTGGCCCGTACCGGTGCGGCGATGACGGCGAGGGCCAGGACCAGCGCGGCGAGAGGGCCTAAGCGCGGGCACGGGCGGGCGGTTTGCGGGGAGGGGGCAAAAGACGCCCGTCGGTGGCGAATAAACGTCATGGGCCAGTCGAACCTCTGCCTTGTTCCGAATGCGGGGCGGCGGAATGGTTGGCGCCCTGCGCGATTAAACCTCTGGGAGAGATAGTCCCTGGGGCCGGGACTGACAACGCATTGTCGCCCAGATCACGGCCATTTCATGGCGAATCGATGGATCGGTTGATTGGCGGCGGAGGAAACGCGGCTAGAAGCCAAGGATGCCCTTGCGCGAGGTCTTGCGCTTGATCTCCGGCACCTTGCCTTCGTTGATGGGCTTGCCCAGCGCCTGGGTCTCCAGAAGGCGGCGCTGTTCCGCCGCCGGGTCGACCACGGTGCCCGGGAATTCCGCGTCGTCGACCCAGAAGATCAGCTTGTCGATCAGGCGGCGGTCCTCTTCGGAAAGAGCCAACGTTTCCTGGTCGATGGTTTGGCGGATCGTCGGGTCGGCTTCGGTCGCGCCGGTCTTGTCCATCAGCGCCGTCAACCCCGGCGTCGCGGCGACCAGGGCCTGTTTCTGCACCGGGCGGCGCAGCACGGCGGCGCGGGCCTGGTCCCGGGGGCTGTAGGTTTCCAGCTGTTCACGGCCCGGCTCGGGCGGGCGCAGGGCGTAATCCGGCGGCAACGACAACGGCGGGCGTTTGTAAACGGCGAACTCGTCGGGTGCTTTCTTGCCGCCCGACATGGCGCGTTTTACGGAATCGCAGGCGCCCAGACCGGCGGCCATGACGATGACCAGGGAAAGAGCCGTCAATTTTGCGAGGTATCGTTTCATGCCCAACGTTTCCAGACGCGTTTCGTGTTGCCGTTTCTGCGTTGTCGTTTCGCGGAAAAAGGCCGCGAAGTCGTGCCGGGGGGATCGCGCCGGGAGATAGCCTGGCGCCGCCCCGATCGACGCGGCCAATCTACGATGATTTGTCCTGTTGAAACAAGGAATCAAGGATCAGCAGCACCGCGCCGACGGTAATCGCGCTGTCGGCGACGTTGAAGGCGGGCCAATGGGCGCCCGCGACATGCAGATCGACGAAATCGACGACCGCGCCATGGATCATGCGGTCGATCACATTGCCCAAAGCACCGCCCAGGATCGCACCCAGGCCCCAGCCGACCCAGCGATTCGGCCCTTTCAATAGCCAGATCAGCAGGACCACCGACACGGCGACGGCAAGTGCCGAGAGAATCCAGGGGCCGTGTTCGGAGGCCGTGTTGAACAGGCCGAAGCTGACGCCCCGGTTCCAGACCAGAACCAGATTGGCGAAAGGCAGCACCTCGATCACCCTTGGCGGGTTCATCACGTCCGTCAGGACCCACCACTTGGTCGCCTGATCGGCCAGGATGATCAGCGCGGCGATGGCCAGCCCCTGGCGGCGCACCGCCGACGGCGAACCGGGGGGGTGTTCGGCGTTCGGATCGCTCTGGGGATCGGTCTGGGATTCCGTCACGGTCTTCGGCCCCGCGCCGCCTATTCGGCGGCCAGGGGCGAATGGCGGACGGCGTCGGCGCAGCGCGCGCAGACGGTCGGATGATCGGCGTCCGATCCGACGTCCGGCAGGACTTTCCAACACCGCTCGCACTTCTCACCGTCGGCCAGAACCGGCACGACAGCGACGCCCGGCGCTTCCGTCAGGGTATAGGCACCGTCCGGTGCGGGGGCCGTCGTGATCTCACCCGACGAGGTGATGAAGGTCGCGGGCAGGTCCAGGCCGTCCAGCGCCGCCGCCTGTTCAGGCGTCACGTGGACCGTGACATGGGCCTGCAGTGAGGCGCCGATGCGTTTCTCGGCGCGCTCCAGCTCCAGCGCGCCGGTGACGGCGCGGCGGACCTGGCGGATGGTCCGCCATTTTTCTTCCAGCGCTTCGTCGTGCCAGGTGCTCGGAATATCCGGGAACTGGCGGCGATGGACGCTGTTCGTGGGATCGGGGGTGTCCAGGCGCTGCTGCCAGGCTTCCTCCGCCGTAAAGCAAAGGAACGGCGCCAGCCAGGCGGTCAGGCAGTTGAACAATTCGTCCAGCACCGTGCGCGCGGCGCGGCGTTCGGCGGAATCGGCGCGGTCGCAATAGAACGTGTCCTTGCGGATGTCGAAATAGAAGGCCGACAGGTCGACGGCGCAGAAATTGTGCAGCTCCGTGAACACGCCGTGGAATTCGAAGCTATCGCAGGCACCGCGCAGCATTTTGTCCAGCCGCCACAGACGCGACAGGACCCAGCGTTCCAGTTCCGGCATCTCGTCATAGGACAGGCGTTCGGATTCGTCGAAGCCGTCCAGATTGCCCAAGAGGTAGCGAAGCGTGTTGCGCAGGCGGCGATAGATATCGGCGTGGAATTTGACGATTTCCGGCCCGATACGCAGGTCTTCGGAATAGTTCGATCCCACGACCCAGAGGCGCAGGATATCGGCGCCGTGCTGGTTGCAGACGTCCTGCGGTGCGGTGATGTTACCGAGCGACTTGGACATTTTCTGTCCGTCCTCGGCCATCACGAAGCCATGGGTCAGGACCGCGTCGTAGGGGGCGCGGCCCCGCGTGCCGCAGGATTCCAGCAGGCTCGAATGGAACCAGCCGCGATGCTGGTCGGTGCCTTCCAGGTAGAGCGACGCCGGCCACGAAAGGTCCTTGCGCTGTTCCAGGACGAAGGCATGGGTCGATCCGGAATCGAACCAGACGTCCAGGATGTCGGTGACCTGTTCGTAATCGTCGGCCTCGTATTCGTTGCCCAGGAACCGCGACGGATCGGCGGAGAACCAGGCGTCCGCGCCCTCGGCCTCGAAGGCCTCGACGATGCGGGTGTTGACCGCCGGGTCGCGCAGCAACTCGCCCGTTTCCTTATGGACGAAGACGGTGATCGGCACGCCCCACGCCCGCTGACGCGAGATGACCCAGTCGGGCCGGTTTTCGATCATCGCATGCAGGCGGGCCTGCCCCGCACCCGGCACGAACTTGGTGTCGCCGATCGCACCCAGAGCGACGTCGCGCAGGCTGCCCTTGGTGCCGGCGCCGGGGACGTCGAAATCCTTGTCCATGGAAATGAACCATTGCGGCGTGTTGCGGAAGATGACCGGCTTCTTCGACCGCCAGGAATGGGGGTACTGGTGTTTCAGGCGTCCGCGCGCCAAAAGCTTGCCTTCGGCGACCAGGGCGTCGATGACGACCTTGTTGGCGTCGCCCTTCTTGCCCTTGTCGGTGATGACCTGGGCCCCTTCGAAGCCGGGGGCTTCGGGGGTGAAGCGGCCGTCGGCGTCGACCGTATAGGGGATGTGGCTGTCGATGCCGCGCTCGGCCAGCAGCTTGCCCGAAGACATCCAGGCCTCGAAATCTTCGCGCCCATGGCCGGGGGCGGTATGGACGAAGCCGGTGCCGGTCTCGTCCGTCACATGGTCGCCGTCCAGCAGCGGCACGTCGAAATCGTATCCCCCGTGATCTCCCATGGCCCGGAACGGATGGGCGCAGGTGAGGCCCGCCAGGGTCTCGGCCGCCACATTGCAGACGCGGACATGACCATCGACTCGCGCCGATTTGAACACATCCTCGGCAAGCGCATCGGCCAGGATCAGCTTGTCGCCGGTCTTCGCCCAATTGTCCTCGGGTGCTTCGGTGATTTCGTAAAGGCCATAGGAAATGCGGTTGGAGAAACAGACGGCCCGGTTGCCGGGGATGGTCCAGGGTGTCGTCGTCCAGATCACGACCGAGGCATCGGCCAGGGCATCGTCTCCGGACACCACCGGGAATTTGACCCAGATCGTATCGGATTCATGGTCGTGGTATTCGACCTCGGCCTCGGCCAGTGCCGTCTTTTCGACGACCGACCACATCACCGGCTTGGAGCCGCGATAGAGCAGGCCGTTGTCCAGGAACTTCAACAGTTCGCGGGCGATCTGTGCCTCGGCGCCGAAGCTCATGGTCGTATAGGGATCGGCCCAATCGCCGATCACCCCCAGACGTTTGAATTCGTCGCGCTGCACGCCGATCCAATGTTGGGCGAAATCGCGGCATTCCTGGCGGAATTCGACGGTCGGGACCTGATCCTTGTCCTTGCCCTGGGCGCGGTACTGTTCCTCGATCTTCCATTCGATGGGCAGGCCGTGGCAGTCCCATCCGGGCACGTAATTGGCGTCCTTGCCCATCATCTGCTGGGCGCGCACGATCACGTCCTTGAGGATCTTGTTCAGCGCATGGCCGATATGCAGGTTGCCGTTGGCATAGGGCGGGCCGTCGTGCAGGACGAAGGGCGGCCGGCCCTTGGCGTCTTCGCGCAGAAGCTCGTAGAGCCCGATCTGCTCCCACTGCTCGATGATGCCCGGTTCCTTCCCGGCCAATCCGGCCTTCATGGGGAAGTCGGTCTTCGGCAGGAATACGGTGGATTTGTAATCGACGCTCATGGTTCCGTTTTCGATAAAATTTGCCGGGCTTTCTCGCTGTCCGCGGCGATTTGTGCCTTCAATTGGTCGATCCCGTCAAACTTCTTTTCCGGGCGCAGGAAATCAACCAATCCGACGCCCAGGCGTTTGCCGTAAAGATCGCCCTCGAAATCGAACAGAAAGACCTCCAACAGATCCGCCTCGCCGGCGAAAGTCGGGCGTTTGCCCAGATTGGCCACGCCGTTGAATTCCCGGCTTTCGCCGCCCTCGTCATCGACGCGCACGCGCACGGCGTAAACGCCGCGCGCCGGGCGAAGATAGGTTCCCAGCGCGATGTTCGCCGTTGGAAAGCCGATGGTTCGGCCGCGCTGATCGCCCGCGATGACGCGGCCTTCGATTTCGAAGGTCCGGCCCAGGATGCGGGCGGCGGTGCGTGGATCGCCCGCGGTCAGGGCTTCGCGGATGCCGGTCGAGGAGTAAGCCAGGTCGTCCTGGTCCGATTTGAAAGTCTGCGCCCGCACGGCGGTGAAGTCGAAGCCGAACTTCTGACCGTAAGACAGCAGCATTTCGCAATTGCCGCCCCGGCCCTTGCCGAACACGAAGTCGTATCCGCAGACCACATGCCGCGCCCCGATGCCGCCGACCAGGACCTTTTCGATGAAGTCCTCGGCGGTCAGGGACGAAAACGCCTTGTTGAACTGCTGCACGAAGATGCTGTCGACGCCCAGGGCGAAAATCTGGCGCGCCTTGGCGTGAAACGGCGTCAGGCGGAAGGGGGGCGTGCCGGGGGCGAAGAAGGCGCGGGGGTGCGGCTCGAACGTTAGGACGCCCCAGGGCCGGGCCGTGGCATGGGCGATGGCCCCCGCCTCGCCGATCACGGCGCGGTGGCCCAGATGCACGCCGTCGAAGTTGCCGATGGCGACGACGGCGCCCCGGGCGTCTTCCGGAATGCTTTGATAGTGACGAAAAACCCGCATGACGCCGGTGAAATTGCCCCCGCGGCGGCCCGCGGTCAACCTTGGCTTGAGAACTGGGCTGTAGCCCGGATCAGCTTTTGCGCGACGGCACCATGATGGTGGCTTCGCCGTCGAGCACGACCTTCTCGCCGACCAGGCATTGGGTCTGCAGTTTCACGAAGTTCTTGTCGGGGAAGGTTTCCATGATCGTGACCCGCGCGACGACGGTATCGCCGGCCTTGACCGGGGCCTTGAACTTCAGGTTCTGGCCGACGTAGATGCAGCCGGGGCCGGGCATCTTGGTGCCGATCACGGTGGAGATGTAACTCGCCGTCAGCAGGCCATGGGCGATGCAGCCCTCGAACATGGTTTCCTGGGCGAATTCCTGGTTCAGATGAACCGGATTGGTGTCGCCGGACACGCCCGCGAAGATCAGGATGTCGGATTCGGAAATGGTGCGGGAAAATTCGTCGCTCTGCCCGACTTCCAGGTCTTCGAAGTAATATCCGTGGAGTTTGTCGAGGGCCGTCACGGCGTGGGTGTCCATTGCTACGCGCTCCAATTCATCATCGTATTGGCTGTTTTTTAGGTGCGCTAGGCGATTTCGCAGCGCAGCGCCGGCATTTTGCATTGCAATATCCAGCCCGGCAAGTGAATGTTTTGCGCCTCTGCCCGGCCCGTGTAGCATGCGGGGCGGAAGGCAGGCGGTTTTGCGCATGATCGGATTACGGCGATTTTTCAATGCCCTGGCGGTCGTTTTGACGGTCGTTTATGCGCTTTTCGGCGCGTCCGGGATGACGGACGCCGAGGCGGCCGACGGTGGCGGCGGGCCGCCCCCGTTGGGGCTGCCCCTGGTCTGCGAACCGGGGCGGACCTGTTGGTTGGTTAATCATGTCGACCACGATCCGGGTCCGGGCATGCGCGATTATCTATGCGGCGCGCATGGCTACGACGGCCATACGGGGGTCGATTTCGCGATCCGCGACTATTCGAAAATGGACGACGGCGTGCCGGTGGTCGCCGCGGCGGCGGGCACGGTCTTGCGTTTGAGGGACGGCATGCTGGACGGCGATGTGGGCCTGGTCGGCAAGGCCGCCGTGGCCGGGCGCGGCTGCGGCAATTCGGTCGCCATTGGGCACGACGGCGGGTGGGAGACCTATTACTGTCACATGCGGCGCGGCTCGCTCACCGTGCGCCCGGGCCAGCGGGTGGAACAGGGCGACAAGCTGGGCTTCGTCGGGTCTTCCGGCCTGGCGGAATTCCCGCATGTCCACCTGGGCGTGCGGCACAACGGCAGATTCCTCGATCCCTTCGTCGGTCAATCCAGGTCGTCCGAATGCGGGGCCGGGGCGCGGCCGTTCTGGGACGCGACGACCCTGGCCCGCCTGCAGGGGCCGATGACGGCGCTCTACGATGCCGGATTCGCGCCGACCGAGGTCAATGCGGTGGCGCTCCGGCGCGGCTTCTACCGCGACACGGAACTTTCGGCGAAATCGCCGGTCCTGATTTTCTGGGTCGATGCCTTCTGGGTACAGGAAGGCGACGTGCTGACCATGACCGTGACCGACCCGCGCGGCCACAAGATGGTCGATAAGGCCCTGCCCGTGAAGAAGACCCAGGCCCGGCACATGCGGTTCGTCGGCAAGCGCAAATCCGTCGATTGGCACGAAGGGCGTTACACCGGCGTCGCCGTGTTGGAACGCAAGACCAAGAGCGGCGGGACGGAAACCTTCCGCATCGAACGGGCGATGGACATCAAATAGTGGGTTTGGACGTCGGCGCCCGAAGGGGTGGTCAGGTCATCGACGGCCGACGCGAGACCAGCTTGGGCGTCGCGCGAAGGGCGCGGCGGATGCCCTGGGCGGCGTCCTGGGTGCGGGTCTGGACCTCGCGTTGAACCCGCGACGCGGCGGTCGCTTCGGCTTCCGTCTCGGCCTTGGCTGGCGGGGCGGCGGTGAAGTCTTCTTCCCGGAACAGGGCGGCGGCCTGCGTCTTGTCGATTTCCTGTTCTTCCTGGCGCTGGGCGATCAGGTTCAGGGTCCGCGTCACCAACGGATGGCGGTCGGGCCGCTTGCGCGATTTGCGCATGTGCTCCTTGGCGATCGCCTTCACGATGTTGACGATGGTCTGATATCGGTGATGGGTTTCGCACCAGCGGGCATAGGCGGCCACCGTCCACGGGTTGGCCGGCAGGGGTTTCAGGCCCCGCTTGTGGCACCAGTCGACGAAAAACTTCCAGGCCGTGGTTTGATTCAATCGTGGCATTGGTTCTATTTTGCCGCTTCGAAATTTCAAAGTCCCGTCCCGGGACGGCTTGACCCGGGGCGAAATTCCACTATTCAAGCCCCGTGCGTGTCAACGCTCGGTTAATAATCCCCGGAATTATGGAGAAAATTGGACCATGGGTGAATACCGAATTGCCGCGATCGGCGGAGACGGCATCGGGCCGGAAGTCGTCGAAGCGGGTGTCGAGGTCCTGAACGCCGTCGCCGAACGGGACGGTGGCTTCACCCTGAAAACCGAAACTTTCCCCTGGGGCGGCGATTATTACCGCCAGCACGGCGTGATGATGCCGGAAGACGGCGTCGAGACGTTGAAGCCGTTCGACGCGATCTATTTCGGCTCCGCCGGCGATCCGAACATCCCCGATCACATCACCCTTTGGGGTCTGCGTTTGAAGATCTGCCAGACGTTGGATCAATATGCGAATGTCCGCCCGTCGCGCCTGCTGCCCGGGATCGACGGGCCGTTGAAGAACGTCGGGCCGGACGATCTGGACTGGGTCATCGTGCGTGAAAACTCCGAAGGCGAATACGCCGGGGTCGGCGGCCGGGTGCATACGGGCCTGCCGGAAGAAGTCGGCATGGACGTCGCCGTGTTCACCCGGGCCGGGGTCGAACGTATCCAGCGCTATGCCCTGGAACTGGCCCGCTCGCGCCCGCGCAAGAAATTGACGCTGGTTACCAAGTCCAACGCCCAGCGCCACGGCATGGTGTTCTGGGACGCCGTGTTCGAGGAGGTTCGCAAGGATTACCCCGACGTCGAAACCGACAAGATGCTGGTCGATGCCATGACCACCCGCATGGTCCTGCATCCGCAGTCGCTGGATACCATCGTCGCGACCAATCTGCATGCCGACGTGCTGTCGGATCTGGCGGCGGCGCTGACCGGCTCGCTTGGCATCGCGCCGACGGGCAACCTGCGGCCGGAAAAGGATTTCCCGTCGATGTTCGAGCCGATCCACGGCTCGGCCTTCGACATCATCGGCAAGGGCGTGGCCAATCCCATCGGCTGTTTCTGGTCGGGGGCGATGATGCTGGAACACCTGGGCGAGAAAGCCGCCGCCGACCGCCTGATGGCGGCGGTCGCGCGGGTCACGGGATCGCGCGAAGCGGTCTCCCCCGATCTCGGCGGCGATGCCACGACCCGCCAGGTCACGGACGCGGTACTGGCCGCGGTGCGAGGAGCGAATGACTGATACCAATAGCGAACTGACCGTCGAATTCCGCCGTTCCGGCGTGACCGGCACCTGGGACGGGTCCCAGGAAACGATCTTGGAACTGGCCGAGGATCTGGGTCTGGTGCTGCCCTACAGTTGTCGGTCCGGCATCTGCACGACCTGTCAGTGCAAGAAGATCGAAGGCGAGATCGAATATACGCAGGACGGCGTCTACATGCCCGATGCCGAGGACGAAATCTTGATCTGCTGCTCGGCGCCGAAGACGGCGCTGGTGCTCGATATCTGATAGACTGACGTTCTGGCCGCCTGGAAATACAAGTAACCAGACAAGTGCCGGGTCGCCGGCAATTCAAGGAAACGCAAAAGGAGACCACAAGCCCATGCAACTTTCCGAAATCGCCCGTGTGCAGCAGTATCTGCGCGCCGCCTTCGACAACAACCGGTTCATCGTTCAGCCGCCGAAGAAGGAAGGCCAGCCGGTCGAAGTCTACATCGGCGAGAATTTCGTCGGTGTGCTGCACCGTGACGAGGACGAAGGCGAGGTGTCCTACGCCATGAATGTCGCGATCCTCGAGGAAGACCTGCCGCCGGCGTGACGTGCTGATTGATTTCCCGCATTTTCTTCCGTGCGGGATGGGCGTAACGTCGGGGAACCTGATCAGTCTTGGGAGACCACCGACATGCCAAGTGACGAACGCGATATCGGCCGTGCGCGCATGCAGATGCATGACATCCTGCGCGAGATCAACCGAGAGACCATCCACGAGTTGGTTCCCAACGTCTCCGTCGCTGAATTGAAGCCCTATTTCAAGCTGGTGGCCAAGGCGCGCGGCCTTTACATCAAATCCCTGATCGATCTGGCCCATAAGACCGACGACTTGCCGGCCGAGGGCCAGGTGCGGGAATTGAACCTGCTGCGCCGGTCCTATGACGAACTGATCCACGGCGCCCAGATGATCGAAACCGCGATCGAACGCGGATACATCGACGTCGACAAGAACTGATCCCGGATACGGTTCTTATTCGGAAACGGGCAGGGCCGTGCGGTAGACGACCTGCTTCAGGGAGAAGCTCGACTTGATCGCGGCGACGCCCTTCACCTTGGTCAGCTTATCCATCAGGAACCGCTCGTAGGCGGCCAAGTCCGCCGTGACGACCCGCAGCAGATAATCCGCGTCGCCGGTCATCAGGTAGCATTCCATGACCTCCGGCCAGGACCTGATCTTGCCCTCGAATTCCTCCAGCGCCTTTTCCGCCTGACGTTCCAGCGTCACGTTGATGAAGATCGAGACGGGCAGACCGACCGCCTGCTGATCGACCAGGGTGACGTAGTCGCGGATCACGCCCGCGTCCTCCAACCGTTTGACCCGGCGCAGGCAGGGCGAGGCCGACAGGCCGACCGCATCGGCCAGGTCGACGTTGCGCATGCGGGCGTTGTCCTGCATCGCCTTCAGGATGCGGCGGTCGATCGCGTCGAGTTCGATTCCGGGCATTTTTCACCAATTCCGGGCGCTGTTTTCATAAATAATTGCGCAATTATCCGATCTGACGCCTCAGATCGCAAGGAAATGCCGTTCATATTGGCGTAGAATTGCGCCAACAACCCTAAAAACACGGCTTCGCCGCTATTGGAGACCCCCATGGCCCCCCTCGACACGCCCAATCATCTGATGCTCGAACCCGCGCCGGGCGCCACGCCCGGCCGCGACACCCTGGCCAATCTGACGGACCTGCAGAAACGCATTCTCTGGCTGTCGACCTGGACGATCCATCACGCCAACCACATCCGCGCCAAGGGCGAGGTCAAGGTCGGCGGGCATCAGGCGTCCTGCGCGTCGTCGGCGGCGCTGATGACGGCGCTGTATTTCCACGCCTTGCGTCCGCAGGACCGGGTCGCCGTGAAGCCGCACGCCAGCCCCGTGTTCCACGCCATCCAATACCTGATGGGCAACCAGACCCAGGCCAACCTGGAAAACTTCCGCGGCCTGGGCGGCGCGCAAAGCTATCCGTCGCGCACCAAGGACGCCGACGACGTCGATTTCTCCACCGGCTCCGTCGGCCTGGGCCCCGCCATGGCGATGTTCGCCTCGCTGACCCAGGACTACACCCGCCGTCATTTCGAGACCGTCCGCGAACGTGACCAGGGCCGCATGGTCGCCCTGGTCGGCGACGCCGAAATGGACGAAGGCAACATGTACGAAGCGATCCTGGAGGGCTGGAAACATAACCTCCGGAACTGCTGGTGGATCATCGATTACAACCGGCAAAGCCTGGACGGCGTCGTCAACGACAAGCTGTTCCGCCTGATCGACCGCCTGTTCCGTGCCGCCGGCTGGCGCGTCGTCATCATGAAGTACGGCAAGCTGATGATGGAGGCGTTCAAGAAGCCGGGCGGCAAGGCCTTGAAGAAATGGATCAACGACTGCCCCAACGACATGTATGCCGCGCTGACGTTCCAGGGCGGGGCCGCCTGGCGCGACCATGTGGGCGCCGATATCGGCGATCAGCCGGGCGTGGCGCAGTTGCTGGCCGAATACACCGACGACGAATTGCAGGACCTGATGTCCAACCTGGGCGGCCATTGCCTGGAAACCATCTGCGAAGCCTTCAATTCGGCGGCCCAGGACGACGTGCCGACCTGCTTCCTGGCCTATACGATCAAGGGCTGGGGCCTGCCGCTGGCGGGGCATAAGGACAACCACGCGGGCATCCTGACGCCGGATCAGCTGGCTGGGTTCCAGAAAGACCTGGGCATCGCCGAAGGCGACGAATGGGCGCCCTTCGCAGGCATGGAGGACCGGGCCGACGACCTCGCGTCCTTCATCCAATCGACGCCCTTCATGGCCGACGGCGGCAAGCCGCGCCGTTATGCATCCAAGCCCGTCGCGGTCCCGGCAAAGCTGGCTGAAACGCCGACGTCCAAGGGGTCGACCCAGGAAGCTTTCGGCAAGATCCTGTTCGAACTGGCGGCGACCGACCATGAACTGGCCGACCGCATCGTCACGACCTCGCCCGACGTCACGGTCTCGACCAACCTGGGGCCCTGGGTCAACCGGCGCGGCATCTTCGCGCTGGAGGAAAAGGAAGACACCTTCCGAAAGGTCAACGTGCCCTCGGTCCAGAAATGGGGCGCCAACGACGAAGGCCAGCACCTGGAACTGGGCATCGCCGAAAACAACCTGTTCCTGGCGCTCTCGGCGTTGGGCTTGTCGCATCAATTGTTCGGCGAACGCCTGCTGCCGGTCGGCACGCTCTACGATCCGTTCATTCAGCGCGGCCTGGATGCCCTGAACTATGCCTGTTATCAGGACGCGCGGTTCATGGTCGTCGCGACCCCGGCGGGCGTCACCCTGGCCCCGGAAGGCGGCGCCCACCAATCCGTCGCCACGCCGATGATCGGCATGGGGCAGCCGGGCCTGGCCTATTTCGAGCCCGCCTATGCGGACGAACTGGAAGTCATCATGCGCTGGGGTTTCTCCCATATGCAGGCGGATGACGGCGGGTCGGTCTACCTGCGCCTTTCGACCCGGCCGATGGAACAGATCGAACGCAAGATGGACACCAAGCTGGGCGACGAGGTGATCGCGGGCGCCTATTGGCTCTCGAAACCGAAATCCAAGGACGCGGGCGCCATCGTTTATACCGGCGTCCTGGCGCCGGAGGCCCAGGCGGCGGCTGCCCTCGCCAAATCGGGCGGGCCGGGCGTGCTCGCCGTGACCTCGCCGGATCGGCTCTATTCCGACTGGCGCAAGAAGGGTGCCGAAAGCCACGCGGCCAAGCTGCTCTCGGCCCTCAACCCGGGGACCAAGCTGGTCACCCTGATCGACGGCCATCCGGCGACCCTCAGCTGGCTGGGCGGCGTGATCGGTCAGCGAGTCGAGGCACTGGGCGTCGAAAACTTCGGGCAATGCGGCACGGTCGGCGATCTCTACCGGGAATACGGCCTCGACGCCGCCGCGATCCAGGCCGCCTACAAGGAATAACCGCCCGGCGCGATATCGCGGTTTACCTTGTGGCAATTGGGGTGATAGAACATCGCCCCTGCCGACGGCGCTGCGCGCCGGACCACGAAGCGTTGCGGGCGTGGCGGAACTGGTAGACGCGCTGGATTCAAAATCCAGTTCTGGTGACAGAGTGGGAGTTCGATTCTCCCCGCCCGCACCATTTTACCTGGCGAGCAACTGCGCACATCAAAGTGCGGGGGATCGATCAGGCAAACTAGCATTGACATGCTCGACAAGTGTTTTGCCAATCCAGGTTGCCAAATCTACGGGTACTGCGTTTCCGATAAGGCGTCCAATCCGAGCAAAGCTGATAGGCTCAGAATGCGGCAGAAAAGAATAGTCCTCGGGGAATCCCTGAAGCATGGCCGCTTCTCGTAAGCTTATCGCCCTATCCTGCTCTGGATGACCAAAGCGGCCATTCCCAAACCCAAAGCTCTGGGTCGTAATTGTTGGTGCTGCGGTATCCCACTCCATACGGCCATAGACCGATGGAAAAGTGCTTCCCGAAGGTCGTTTGTGGCAAGGGGAGAGCAATTCTTGAGGCCAATCCCTCCAAGATCCGCCAGGGTGCGATGCCCTGATCCTCAGTAGGTTCAATTCGCTTAATCGGCTTGAACGATGTAAAGGGTCCTTCCGGTCAACTTCCCCCGCTGAAATTTTAGATAGGCCACCAATCACATCGCGAACAGTCTTTGGCTTTACTTCTTCCTTTTTGAATTTGATTGGGCCAAGGCGTGATGCCAGTAATACAAGGCGCTTCCGCGTCTGTGGAAGCCCAATTTTTTGACATTCGACTATTTGCCAATCAATCCAGTAGCTCTTCAATTTCCCAAGTAATTTTTCGAAGACCTCTTGTTGAGCAAGTGGTGGGACATTTTCCATCGTGACTAATTCAGGATTGATAGCCTCGACTAAGTCCGCGAATTTTTCGACCAGTCTCCAATTTTCAATCCGGCCCAACCTATGTCGTGATTGGAGAGGACTATTTGAAGCTCTGGAGTATGTTGAAAATGGTTGGCATGGAGCACAGCCGGCTAAGAGCCTTATCTCACTATTTCCGAAAGCATTTCGTATGACGTTTGGGTCCAGAGTAGATACATCAGCCTGAATGAATTTGGCGCGTGTATTTGTCTCGATTGGATGGCGGCTAGCAATATCAATATCAATGCCCAGGCGAACATCGATACCTGCTTGCTGCAATCCATACGTCAACCCACCTGCGCCGCAGAACAAGTCGACACCACTTATGGAGCCTTTTACATTCATTGTTCTGTGACTACGTAGGCTTGCTGGTCCACATGGGTTTCGAACGCTTCTGCGACGTGTCCCATGTATGAAAAAGTCACTTCGGAAAGTTCTTTAATCCTGGCAAGCGTCAGGTCGTTGGCCCCTTCCTCAAATGAGCGTCGCCCATGCGCTATCGCATTTCTACGATCTGCGAGAAACTCCATGGGAGATTTGTCGGCGAATTCCGGCCTTGGAGCAATACGTCGCCACATTTCTTCGGGAAGTTGGAAGTTGACTTGGAGCCTTTCTGCAAAGGTCGCAATCAGTTTGTCGGACCAAGTGCCCGAAGGTTTTTTAAGTTGCTGATTCCCCAAGGGTGTTCTTTGGAGCAACAAAATTGATGCGCTGTGGAGTATCTCCAGGCGAGAATCTTCAGAACCCTCAACGCCTATCGCTGCATTCTTTCGAAGCCATTCACGGAGTGTGTGACTCGTCCATTCACCTGGGGAAGTTTGGCCAATTGCCTCACCTATGGACTCGATAGTTCGATTCATTATTGCTTCAACGATATTGTAAAGATGGACGATCAGCCCTGATTTCATCGTTAGTAGGTGTCTGGCAGAAAGGGCAGTTTCGCCAATTGACGCCTCTCCTTCCAATATCCTTTGCTCAAGAGCAAGAGCGAGTGAAAAATGCGTGTCGAACTCTTCCTCTCGAACGTCCAAAGCTGTTCGCAAGCCTGTCATTGGGCGAGCAAAATCGACTTTATAAGGTCGATCCTTCCTTCAAGCTTAGAGCGTACATTTGCGCCATCTGATACTACGACCCTATCGAAATCTGCATCCACCATCCGTGTCGCTACTTCTTCGGGGGTTATTCTCAGATCTGGTTGTTCTCTGAGAGCAAGGGCGGAGCCAACAGAAATCGCCTCGAATCGAACCCGCGGTATGGTGCGACCTCGTTCGCTCTTTTGAAACCTGTTCTCAAAGGTGTTCTGGACGAAAGTTAGCATCTGCTCGAATTCTTGCCGCATCTCGCGGATTGAGTCTGGGGATGCTTCTGCGAGCTGATTTGCAGATTTTAAGTAATCATATAAGAACTTTTTGGGGCGATCTCGGTAGCCAGGGAATCGGCCATTTTCAGTTTCATTGGTATTTGTATACGCAAAAAATCTCGTCACCAATTCTTCGCGTTCGCGTTGATTTATCGCCTTTTCAGTGAGTGGGGTCATTTCGACAAATTGATCAGATTCCGCCAACTCTTTTATCAATTCGGTCACTGGCCCGGGGATTGAGCCTCTTCGGATTTCTGCTTCGTTGGCGATCGTTCCAGTTCGATTGATTCTCGCAAACATCTCTGCCCTAGTTGAAGGGTCCGTCTCTGTATCGAGAATAATGGTTCTGATAGTTACGTCTTCTAGTTTGTTTTTTCTATCGGTAGGCAAATGCTCGAACTGAAATCCATTCAATTCTGGAATTAGTGTAAGCTCCCTAAGCCGTAAATTTTCTTTTAGAAATGCGCGCATTGCACGCATTCTTTGTGAGCCGTCTACTATTTCCATCCGACCGCCAGCCGTCTGGTAGAAAAACATAAATGGTATCGGCAATCCCACCAGCAATGATTCAATGAACTGGGACTTTTGCTCGTCATTCCAAGCTAGTTTTCTCTGGTACTCAGGTACAAAATATCGATCGTTCTCGTCATCGGTGAAACGATTTACATACAGAGATACAGGGTACTCAGCGATTGTAAATTTAACCTGCTTAGCAACAGTCGCTATTGCGTCCTCCGCTGTTCTCAACGCGTCTGGGGTGGGTGCCTTGCTCCGAGAATTTGGCACGATTGATCCTCCTCCTGACCTCTCAAATATGTCTGAATGCAGCCCTCAATCACCAAAAAGTTGAGTGCTTCGTTTGGATTCTTTTATGCGGAATTAGCCCTATATTGAAGGGAAATAGCGAAAGCTCTGAGTGCAGGATAGGTGGTTGCTCCTGGCAGTTCCGTGCCGGATGTCATCAACTCGTTAGGCCCATCAATATTCATTGGCGTCCAATACGCCGCCTATTGAACTTAATTACGCCCGCGCGCGGGCCTCTTCGACCAGGGTCAGGCGCCACATTTCCCGTTCGTACTTCTGATAATCGAAGCCGGTGCCGGAATGGATGGTCGACCGATTGTCCCAGACGACGATGTCGCCGGCCCGCCATTGCCATTTCACGGTGAACTCGGGGCCGGTGACGGTCGGCAGCATGTCGCGCCAGATCATCACGCTGTCGTCCTCGACGCCTTCCAGGTCCCACAGGTCCAGGTCCTCGGCCGCCACTTCCTGGCCGATCGGCACGATGGCGCAGGTCGAACTGTTGAGGCCGTAAAGCGCCGGTTTGCCGGTGACCGGATGGCTCAGGACCAGGGGCACCCGCTGCGGCGGGTTGGCCTTGCGCTGTTCCGGCGTCAGGACCGGGTATTCCGGGGAATAGCTGTTGATCTTTTTGTCGTGATGGGCGAGCGAGCAGACGGCTTCCAGGCCGTCCAACTTGCGCCGTTCGGCCTCCGGCATGGCGGCATAGGCGCCCTGCATGTCGGCGAACAGTGTTTCCGAGCCCTCGGGCGGGGCCTTGCGGCAATGAAAGACCGAGCCGACGGGCGGGCGTTCGCGGAAGGTCGAATCGGTGTGCCAGACGGGCCGCCGCGTTTCCGGGTTGTAGCGGATGTCGTCGTCGCTGCTCAGTTGCGGGACCTGCAGCAATTGCGCCGCCGCCTTGCCGTCCTTGTGGCGGATGTTGCCGATGCGCAGAATCGGGAAGCCGGGGACGGTCTTGTCCTCGCGCGCGGCCTGGGTCTTCTGTTCGATGACGCCGAAGACTTCGGACCAGGCGACCAGCGCCTCGGGCGCCAGATCCGCCAGGGCGTCGCCGCGCACGGCCATAAGGCCGCCGTGGTCGAGCCAGAGGCTCCGGGCCCAGGTCTGAAAATCGGGATCGGCGAGGTCCGCCGGGGTGACGTTTTCGATGGCGATGCCGAAATCGCCGTTCAAGGGCGTGGTCGTATGTTTCATCGGTGATTTGCTTTCGATTGGATGTTTCCTGAGAAAAGGATACGCCGACGCCGGGCAAAATCAAAATACGGCGGCGGGCGCCCCGCCAACCGCCTTGTCCGACTTTCCATTGCCCGCCTTTCCATTGCCCGCCTTTCCATTGTCAGGTTTCCCGCCGGCTGATAGAAGCGCGCGAACCTTCATAGACGGGATTCGCCGGGCCATGCTGCGCCGCCTTTACGACCGTACCCTGGAACTGGCCGGGCACCGCCATGCCAAGGGCTGGCTGGCCGGGGTCAGCTTCATCGAAAGCTCCGTCTTTCCCATTCCGCCCGACGTGCTGCTGATCCCCATGGTCCTGGCCGACCGGGCGCGGGCCTGGCGGATCGCCTTCATCTGCACCGTCGCCTCGGTCCTGGGCGGGCTGCTGGGATACGCCATCGGCGCCTTCCTGTTCGAACAGGTCGGCCGCCCCATGCTGGAATTTTACGGCTACGCTGCCAAGTTCGATCAATTCCGTGCGACTTACGCCGATTGGGGCGCCTGGGCCGTGTTCATCGCCGGGGTTACGCCGTTCCCGTACAAGGTCATCACGATCCTGTCGGGCGTCGCCTCGCTGGATATCTGGGTGTTCTGCATCGCGTCCGTGCTGGCGCGGGGGCTGCGGTTCTATCTGGTCACGGCGCTGCTGTGGTATTTCGGGGAGCCGATCCGCATCTTCATCGAAAAGCGCCTGGGCCTGCTGTTCACGATTTTCTGTATCCTGCTGGTCGGCGGCTTCGTTCTGATCAAGTTCGTGATATAGAAGGGCCATGCTGGCCGTTCTCGACGACCCCAAATTGCAATCCTGGTATCCGGCGGCCCTGTTCGCCGTCTGTGTCGCGGCCTTGGGCCTGGCGCTGCATGCGCAATGGGTTCTCGGGCTGGAGCCCTGTAATCTCTGCCTTTATCAACGCGTTCCCTACGGGCTGGTCGGCCTGTTCGCCGGTGCGGCCATGGTGCGGCCCGATCCGGCGGCGCGCCGCGCGGTCGTCTGGCTGGCGGCGGTGTCCTTCGCCGCCGGGGCGGCGGTCGCGGTCTATCACGTCGGAGTGGAACAGCATTGGTGGGCATCGGCGGTCTGCGGCGGCGACGTGTCCAGCGTCGGATCGACCAAGGATTTGCTGGCGGGGCTTTCCGCGAAGCCGGAAAAATCCTGCGATGCGGTGGACTGGACCTTTCTTGGATTGTCCATGGCGACCTATAATGCGGGCGTCTCCGCCGTTCTCGCCATCGCATGCTGGGCGGCGGCGACACGCATGAAGCGGGTATGACCGGAGAGGCAGATTGACCACGGACCGTCCCGAAAAACCCCGGCGCATGCCGGGCGACCCTTCCAAGACCGAAATGGTCGAACGCATGATCCGCGTCGACCATGCGGGCGAATACGGCGCCGTGCGCATCTACGAAGGCCAGATGGCCGTCCTGGGCGAGACCAAAAGCGGCCCGGTCATCAAGCATATGGCGGAACAGGAAGAGGTCCACCTCGCGACCTTCAACGATCTCGTCGCCGACCGCCGGGTGCGGCCGACGGCGCTGTTGCCGCTGTGGCATCTGGCGGGTTTCGCGCTGGGTGCGGGGACGGCGCTGATGGGCGAGAAGGCGGCCCATGCCTGTACCGTCGCCGTCGAAGAAGCCATCGACGAACATTACGCGGCGCAGATCGCGGCGCTTGACGGCGAAGGCGAAGAGGGTCTGCGCGAGACCTTCGAAAAATTCCGCCAGGAAGAATTGGAACACCACGACACGGCGCTCGACATGGGCGCCGAGGAAGCCCCCGGCTACGACCTGTTGAAGGGCGCGATCAAACGCGGCTCGAAACTGGCGATCTGGCTGTCGGAGCGGATCTGATCCGGCCCGAGGCTTTCTTCATAGACAACAATCCCCCCCAAAACGATCCATCCAGAACACGCATAAGGAAACAGACGATGAAGGCAGTTGTGTTTGCGGGCGACCGCAAGGTCGATCTCATGGACTTTCCCGACCCGCACCCGGGTCCCGGCGAAGTGGTCCTGCAGATCAAGGCATCCGGTATGTGCGGCAGCGACCTGAAGTACTACCGCAATCCGGCGGGCACCCCGACCCTGGGGTTGGGCGAGCGCAAGGGCCCGATCATCGCCGGGCATGAACCCTGCGGCGTCGTCGTCGAAGTCGGTGAAGGCGTGACCGAGGCCCAGGCCAAGGTCGGCGACCGCATGATGGATCACCACTATTCCGGCTGCGGCGTATGCAAGCATTGCCGCACCGGCTGGTCGCAGATGTGCATCGACGGCATAACCGTCTACGGCACCACCGGTCACGGCGCCCATGCGGAATACATGAAGGTGCCCGCCCATACGCTGGTCAAGCTGCCGGACGATCTTTCCTTCACCACGGGGGCTGCGATTTCCTGCGGCACGGGCACGGCATATGGCGCGCTCAAGCGCCTGGACCTGGCGGGTGACGAGACCATCGCCATCTTCGGCCAAGGCCCGGTCGGGCTCAGCGCCACGCAACTGGCCAAGGCCATGGGGGCGCGGGTCATCGCGCTCGACGTCATGGCCGAGCGGCGCAAGCTGGCCCAGGACTTCGGCGCCGATTTCGTCATCGACCCGACGGAACACAACGATCTGGTCTCGGCGATCCGCGATCTGACGAACGGCGAAGGCGTCCACAAATCCGTGGATTGCTCGTCCAACGCCCAGGCGCGGGCCGACGCCGTGCGTTGCCTGCGGGCCTGGGGCGTCGCCTGTTTCGTCGGCGAGGGCGGCCAGGTGACGCTCGACGTGTCGCAGGACATCCTGCGCCGCCAGGTCTCGGTCGTCGGTTCCTGGACCTTCTCCAAGAACGGTCAGGCCGATTGCGCGGCATTCGTTTCCGAACGGAACATCGACGTCGACCGGCTGTTCACGGACCGCTACACCCTGGACCAGGCCGACGAGGCTTACCGCCTGTTCGAGACCCAGACGACGGGCAAGGGCGTGTTCGTCATGGATTGATGCCGGTCGCGCGCGGGCCGGAGCGTGGCCCGCGCTTGCGATCTGCGTGGATCAGGCGTCGTCGTCGGCGGGATCCCCGCCGACGGGACCCCGCCGAAGCGCCTTGATCACGCCATGCAGGGAGCGGACTTCCTGTTCCGTCAGGCGGGCACGCCCGAACAGGTTGCGCAGATTGCGGACCATCACCGGCGCGCGTTCCGGCGGCTTGAGGAAGTTGCAGGCGTTCAATTCCCGTTCCAGGTGTTCGAACAGGAAAACCAGTTCCTCGTGATTGGCGGGGCGCGTCGTCTTGGGCATGGTCATGTCTTCGTCGGGCACGTCGATGCCCCCCAGCCGCCATTCATAGCTGACCAGAAAGACCGCCTGGGCAAGGTTGAGGGACGAGAACCCGGGGTTCAGCGGCGCATTCAGGATCGCGTCGGCAAGGGCCACGTCCTCGTTGGAAAGCCCCTTCGCTTCCTTGCCGAACAGGACGCCCGTCCGCGCGCCGGACGCTTGATGGGCGGTTCGAATCTCTTCGGCGGCACGGCGCGGCGTCAGCACCCGCTTGGTCATGTCGCGGGATCGTGCCGTGGTGGCGATCACCAGATTCAGGTCGGCGACGGCCTCTGCCGTCGTCTCATAGACGCGCACACCGTCGATCACGATGTCGGCCCCGGACGCGGCGGCGCGGGCCTGTTCGCTGGGCCAGCCGTCGCGGGGGGCGACCAGGCGCATTTCCGTCACGCCGCAGTTCAACATGGCGCGGGCGGACATGCCGATGTTCTGGCCCAACTGCGGTTCGACCAGGACGATCACGGGCGCGCTCGCGCCGTCGATCACGTCGTTCAGGCCGCGGCCCTGCGTGGAATCGGTGCCCGCCATGGCTTCCTCAATCCGCGTCGGGCGCGGTCCCGCCGGGATGGGGGCGAGGCGCGAACGGGTGAAGGCGGATGTCCGTGGCGTTGGTCATGGAAAGTCGCTCTGATGATACGGGGGCAGCGGCGGGGCCGCTGGAAAGGTCGCGGGAGAATGCCGAATTGGCGGCCAAATCACAAGCGTTCGCAAGTTTTGCCGCTGCCTGCGGGGTTTGCGATTTTTCAAAGGCCGTTTGGAAAACCCAGCAGGGTTCAGTATGCTGAAAAAAGGAGATTTTATCGATCTATGTCGATTTCCGGGCGGTGCCCCGGTGGGAGATCGGCAACCGCCGGGATGGGGGGCGGTAGAGCAAGAGGATAGTGTGGTTTCAACCTCCGCGACGGCTGCGAGTAAACATATGGCGTCCGATCCCTCGCCGGAATATCTGGAGTTGAAGGCCCGCGCGGCCGCCTCCAACCTTGACCCCGAAACCCTTCTGGCGACGGATTACCTGAACCATTTCAACGAGATCGTCATGTTGCTGGAAATGGTCCCCGACATGCCCGAGATCATGGACGAAGTGAAGGCCTGGCAGCCGAAGGCCTATGTCGATCATTTCCGGGATTCGACCATCGCAGACCGTGAATTGGCGATCGAGGCCTATGCCCACGTGCCGGAGATTTATCTTCGCCCGTTCGAGCATACGGTCCTGCAGTTGAACAATGTGGTGGTGACCAGCATCCAACTCATGGAACGGTATATCGAAGCCGGCGACATGAGCATGTTGCGCGAACAGGCGACGGTCATGTCGCGGATGATCCAACGGCTGTTGGACACGGCCTCTGGCATCATCCATGGGGCGACAAACACCATGGACCAGCAGGAAATCGACAGCATCATCGCGACCTGATCGCCCATCGGCATTAGGCGCAAGCGGTCGGTATCCAATTTTCGAAGAAGGTTAAACCGCCGTCGTTTAACCGCCGGCTGCCGGCGGGGATTTGGTGAAGGCGCTGGCCCCGGCGCGGACCAAATCGCAGAATTTCTCGTTGGCGACCGGCGGGCTGAACAAATAGCCCTGGCCGACCTGACAGCCGAGCGCATGCAGGAAACCCACCTGGCTTTCCGTTTCGATACCTTCGGCGACCAGACGGAGGTTCAGGTTCTGGGCCATGGAGATAATCGCCCGGGCGACGGCCGAGGCGTCGCGATCGTCGGGCAGGCCGGTCACGAAGGACCGGTCAACCTTCAGATTGTCCAGCGGGAACCGCGTCAGGTAACTGAGCGAGGAATAGCCCGTCCCGAAATCGTCCATCGAGACATTGACGCCCATCTCCTTGATGACTTCCAGCGTGCGGATGGTTTCCTCGGCGTTCGAGACCAACATGCTTTCCGTCAACTCGACGTCCAGATGCGCGGGGTCGAGGCCGCATTCGTTCAGGACATCGCGGATCTCGCCGACCAGGTCGCCGTGCAGGAATTGCATCGCCGACAGGTTCACCGCGATGTGCAGGTTTTTCATCCCGGCCTTGTGCCATTCCGCCGCCGTTTCGCACGCCTGGCGCAGCACCCAACTGCCGATTGGGATGATCAGGCCGGTTTCCTCGGCCACGGGGATGAATTCAACGGGGGATACCTTGCCCAGGTTTGGGTTCTCCCAACGCAGCAGCGCCTCCGCCCCCATGATCCGGCGGGTTTCCAGATCGACTTTGGGCTGATAGACCAATTCGAATTCGTCGTTTTCAAGGGCCCGGCGCAGGCCGCTTTCGACCTCGATCCGCCGCCGCGCGTCTTCGGACAGTTGTTCCGAATAGAATTGGAAGTTGGCGCGCCCCTGTTTCTTGGCGAAATGCGCGGCCGTATCCACGTTGCGCATCAACTCGACCAGTGAATTCGCGTTCTTCGGATACATCACAACGCCGATGGAACAGGAGGTGAAGACCTCGCGCCCATCCACCTTGAACGGCTGCGACAGGCTTTTCAGCACGTCCCGTGCAATGGTCGAGGCCCGTGCCTCGTCGTCCATGCCTTCCAGGATGACCATGAATTCATCGCCGGACAGGTGGGCCACCGTGTCCTGCCCGCGGACACAGCCGCAGACCCGCTGCCCCGCCAATTGGATCACCCGGTCGCCGATCAGATGACCGAGCGCGTCGTTGATGGTCTTGAAATTGTCCAGATCCAGGAACAGCACGGCAAAACCGACGCCGCAGGTATCGGCCTGCTCGATCGCCTCTTCCAGGCGTTCCGTGAACAGGTTGCGGTTGGGCAGGCGCGTCAGGGGATCCCGGGTCGCGAGGTCCCGCAGGCGTTCCTCGTTTTCCTTGCGCTCGGTGATGTCGCGCAGCGCGCCGATGAACAGGCGGCGGCCGGAAAACCGCATCTCCGAGACCGCCAGTTCGATGGGGATGAGCGAGCCGTTCTTGCGCCGGCCGATAACCTCGCGCGCGGCGCCGATGATATGGCGCACGCCGGTGTTCATGTACCGCGCCAGGTAATGGCCGTGGTTCGACGCATCCTCGTCGCTCATCAGGACCTTGACGTTGGAGCCGACCAGTTCGCCCGGCTTGTAGCCGAAGATTTCCTCGGCCGTCGGATTCAGGGTCTCGATGATTCCGTTCTCGTCGATGGTGATGATCCCGTCGGCGACCGTATCCATGATCTTGCGCAGGTGTTCCTCGCGCGTCGCCTGGGCTTTCAACGCCCGGTTCCGCTCGGTCACGTCGCGGGCCATGATGATGCAGGCATCGCCTTCGCCGCCGATCCCTTCGTCTTCCTGTTCGTCGTATGGCAGGGCCGCCAGTTCCACATCCAGGGTCGAGCCGTCGGCGCAGAGCAGCGTCATCGGCGTGCGCAGGCGTTCCTTGGCCAGGATCTCCATGCCGCCCTGGAAATGGGCCAGGCTGTTTTCGTGCACGAAGTCGGTGAAGGTGCGGCCGCGCAATTCCACGGCCGGCCAGACACCCAACATGTCCGCCCCCGCCGGGTTGATCAATTCGATGGCCCCGTCGCGGCACACGGCGATCAGGTCGGGCGCCAGTTCAATGACATGGCGGAACCCGTGCTCCGTGCGCTTCATGTTCTCGAACCGCTTGCGGTTCAGAAGGTCGTTGATGAAGTCCAGCATGCGCCGGCCTTCGGTCGAGATCACTTCGACGTATTCGCGGTAATGGGGATTGGTCAGGGGGCCGAGAATTTCCTGATCCATCATGTCGGCGAAGCCGATGATGGTGTTGAGAGGCGTGCGCAGATCGTGGCTGAGGGTTTCCAGAAGGGTTTCGTTCGCCTCCTCCGTCGCGTCGGGGGCGTCTTGAAGGCGTTTCTCCGCCTGCCGGGTTCCCGGCTTGATCTCGTATATATCCGCCATGCGACCCGCGCGATATCCGCGTTACCCCAATTGGTTTTTGTCCTGTTTCCAGGCGCTTGGGTGCGGATTCACTCCTCTCTACTCCGTTATTGTGACTTATTGAGAACGCGGGTCAAGCTAGCCGAAAGGTCATCCTCGGCGCGCCGTTCGGCGTTAACCTCAAATCGGCGGGCCATGCTGTCTCTCCGGCGGTTCGCGTGATAGCTTATTTTCATGCCACAAGAGATCATTCTGCTGACCGGCGATATCGAAGGCCCGCACCTGGCGGCCGAATTGTCGGCGCATAACCCATCGCTTCACGTCAATCATGTGGACGGCGCCGATACCCTGCGCGATGCCCTGGACATGACCGGTGGGTCGGGTGCCAATGCGGGCCGGCGGCTGGTCGCGTTCTGCACCGGGGTCGTGGTTCCCGCGGACGCGCTAGCCGCCCTGCCGGGCCCGGCCTACAACTTCCATCCCGGCCCGCCGACCTATCCCGGCAGCTGGGCCGCCGGTTTCGCGCTTTACGACGGGACGACGCGGTTCGGCGCGACTCTGCATGTGATGGAAGAAAAGGTCGACGAAGGTGCGATCGTCGAGGTCGATTGGTTCGATTTCCCGGCCGATGCGCGCCTGCGCTATGACGAATTGGAGGTCATGGCCTATCAGCGCTGCGTCGGGTTGTTCCGGAAGTATGCGCCTCATCTGGCCTCGGACGACGCCCCCCTGCCGCTATCGGGCGAGCGTTGGTCCGGCGTCAAGCGGACCAAAGCCGAAGCGACGATCATGCGCGAGCCGCCCCGCGATGCCACGGAAGACGAAATCCGTCGGCGCTTCCGCGCCTTCGGCTGCTAACCCCGCCGCCAGGTGGCGCCGTCGGCGCCGTCTTCGACGATGATCCGGGCTTCGGTCAATTGGTCGCGGATGGCGTCGGCCCGGGCGAAGTCCTTGGCCTTGCGGGCCTCGACACGCTCGGCGATCAGGGCGTCGATCTCGTCGTCGGACAGACCGCCGCCCGCATCGGCTTGTGCCGGCGGCTGCCATTTGAACCAGGCTTCGGGATCTTGCTGCAACAGGCCGAGCAAGCCGCCCGCCGTCCGCAAATCAGCCGCCGCCGCTGCCTTGTCCGCCGCCGCCGCCTTGTTGACGGTCGCCGTCAGGCCGTGCAGCTCGCTGATCGCGAGCGGCGTGTTCAGATCATCGCAAAGGGCGTCCAGCATGGCATCGGGCATGTTGCCTTCCGCCGCCGAGGCGGTTCCACGCAAGGCGCCGTAGAATCCATCCAATTCCGCCTTGGCTTCGCGGATGCCGTCCTTGGTGAAGTCCAGCGGCTGGCGGTAATGGGCCTTCAGCAGGGTCAGGCGGATGGCTTCGCCCGGGAATTCCTGAAGCAGGTCGTGGACCGTGTAGAAGTTGCCCAAGGACTTGGACATCTTCTCGCCCTCGGCCATCAGGTAGCCGTTGTGCATCCAGACGTTGGCCATGACCGCCGTGCCGTGGGCGCAGCGGCTTTGCGCGATTTCGTTTTCGTGGTGCGGGAACACAAGGTCCAGGCCGCCGCCGTGAATGTCGAAGACCTCGCCCAGGTATTCCTTGGACATGGCCGAGCATTCGATGTGCCAGCCGGGCCGCCCGCGGCCCCAGGGGCTGGCCCAACCGGGCTGGCCGTCGTCTTCGGGCGACGGTTTCCAAAGAACGAAGTCGGCGGGGCTTTTTTTGTACGGGGCGGGGTCGACCCGCGCCCCCGCGATCAATTCGTCCTGTTTCAGGCGCGACAACTGCCCGTAATCGGGCATGGACGGCACGTTGAACAGAACGTGGCCTTCGGCTTCGTAGGCGTTGCCGTTGGCGATCAACGTCTCGATCATCGCGACCATCTGCTTGATGTGCTGGGTCGCGCGCGGCTCGACGTCCGGCGGAAGCGCCCCCAGCGCGCCCATGTCCTCGTGGAACTGGGCGGCGGTCTCGCGCGTGATGGCCTTGATCGAGCGGCCCGTCTCGGCCGCCCGCGCATTGATCTTGTCGTCGACGTCCGTGATGTTGCGGACGTAGGTGACCTTCGGATAGATCCGGCGCAGCAGCCGCGCCAGCACGTCGAACACCACGACCGGCCGGGCATTGCCGATATGGGCGAAGTCGTAGACCGTGGGGCCGCAGACGTACATCCGCACGTTGTCGGGGTCGATCGGCGCGAATTCGGTCTTTTCGCGGGTCAGCGTGTTGTGCAGGCGTAAGGTCATCAGAATTGCTTGGTGAATCCGTTGGTGATGGGATAGCGGCGGTCGCGCCCGAAGGCGCGGCCCGTGATCTTGACCCCCGGCGGGGCCTGGCGCCGTTTGTATTCGGCGCGGTCCAAGAGCTTCCAGATGCGCCGAACGACCTCGGCGTCGAAGCCCTCGGCAACTGTCGCGTCGAAGCCCATTTCCTTTTCATTCAGGCACATCAGGATGGCGTCCAGCTCGTCATAGGGCGGGAGCGAGTCCTGATCCTTCTGATCGGGGCGCAGCTCGGCCGACGGCGGTTTGGTGATGATGCGCTCGGGGATGGCGCGGCCGCGGGGGCCCAGGAAATCGTCGGCCATGTGCTGGTTCCGCCAATGGCAGAGCGCGAAGACGGTCGTCTTATAGACGTCCTTCAACACCGAATAGCCGCCGTTCATGTCGCCGTAGATGGTGGCGTAGCCGACGGACATCTCCGACTTGTTTCCGGTGGTCAGCAGCATATGGCCGAACTTGTTGGATACGGCCATCAGCAACAGACCGCGCGAGCGGGCCTGGATGTTCTCTTCCGTGATGTCCCGGTCGCGGCCTTCGAACATCGGCGCCAGCATCTCGTCGAAGGCGTTCATGGCGGGCTCGATCCCGACGCTTTCCAGGCGCGTGCCCAGAAGCTCCGCCGCCTCCGTCGCATCTTCCAGGCTGTCGGGCGAGGTATAGGGCGAGGGCATCATCACGTTCAGCACCCGGTCGGCGCCCAGCGCGTCGACCGCGACGGCGGCGGAAAGGGCGCTATCCACGCCCCCCGACAGGCCCAGGACGACGCCCGGAAACCCGTTCTTGTTCACGTAATCGCGAAGCCCCAGCACCATGGCACGGTAGATGGCCTCCAGGTCGCCGGGCTCATTGACGATCTCGGCGGGCTCGGGTTTGAAGACGTCGCCGTCGCGGGTCCATTTCGTCAGGGTCACGGCGCTTTGCCAGGCCGGCATCTTGGCCGTCAGCGTGCAGTCGGCGTCCAACACGAAAGACGCGCCATCGAACACCAATTCGTCCTGTCCGCCGACCAGATTGGCGTAGAGCAGCGGCAGATCGGATTCCCTGACCCGCTGCACGGCGTAATTCAGGCGCTGGTCGCCCTTTTCCACGTCGTAGGGGGATCCGTTGAGGACGATCAGCATCTCCGCACCTGATTCGTCCAGGCATTCGGTGACGTCCTCGAACCACATGTCCTCGCAGACCATGACGCCCAGGCGCGCACCCCGGAACGGCACCGGGCCGGGCAGGGGGCCTTGCGCGAACAGGCGCTTCTCGTCGAACACGCCGTAGTTGGGCAGTTCGTGTTTGAACCGCACGACCTGGACCTTGCCTTCGTCCAGCAGGATCGCGGCGTTATAGAGCCTGTCGTCCTGACGCAGGGGGGCGCCGGTCAGCACCGCCGGCCCGCCGTCGGCGGTTTCCTTGGCCAATGTCTCCACGGCCTCGGCGATGCGCTCCTGGAACGACCGTTTCAGAACCAGGTCTTCCGGCGGATAGCCGCAAAGCGCCAGCTCGCCCGTGACGACCAGATCGGCGCCCAGCTTGGCGGCTTCGGCGCGGGCGTTCCGGACGAGGTCCAGGTTCCCCGCGACGTCGCCGACGGTTGGGTTGATCTGGGCAATGGCGATGGCAAGGGAGTCGGTCATCGGCGGGATCTGGTCTCGGGTTTTCAAACAGGGGTTAAGCGGGCGGCGCAGGGTAGGTGCGGGGCCCCATGGTGTCAACGCAGCGCGGTGGTCTGCCCGTTCTTCTGTTACTTCGACTTTTCCGGGCGGCGCAACAGGAACTCACGGCCCAGTTTCACGCGCGGCTTGCCGTCATAGGCGATGATGTCGGCGGTGGCGTAGGTCTCGTTCCAATTGGTCGGCAGGTAGGATCCCGTGCCGACGATGTCGATGGGGGCGTCGACGTCGGCCATGACCTTGCATTTATCGACGTCGAAGCCCGAGGAACAGACGATTTTCGCCTTCGCGTATCCGGTCGCGTCCAGGCGTTCGCGGAACAGGAAGATCGCCGCCGCCGACACACCCGTGCCGGTGAGGTGGCGCAGTTCCTTTTCATTTCGGTAGCGGCGCACGGCCAGCGGCACGTGGCGTTCCAGGACGGCGTAGCTTTCCTGAGGGTCGAGCCCTTCCATATACCGCCCGCCGTGGGTGTCCAAGCGGAAGGCGAGCTTGCCCGCCTCGACCATGTCGGGGAAGCGGGCGCAGACGGCCAGGGCATCCGTGATCTCGGCGCCGAAGTAATCGACCAGCACGGTCATCGGCTCGCCCGGGAAGGTGTCGGCATACATTTCGGCGGCGCGCAGCGTCGATCCCGCATAGCCGACCATGGCATGCGGCATGGTGCCCATGCCCGCCGTGTTGCCGAAATGATGGGCGGTCGCCGCCGTGGCGTTGCCGATGAAGCCCTTGGCCCCCGTCTGCTCCCGCGCGGCCTTGGACCCGACGGCGCAGGCATAGGCCATCTGATCGGCCATTTCCGTGCCCGCGCAATGGCGTGCGTCCATGGCCAGGAACGACACCTTGGGCAGGGTCGCGCACATGACATAGGCGTTGTTGGCGGCGACGCAGCAGGCACCCAGTTTCTGCAAAAGCAGCGTTTCCAGATCGACCAGATGCGCCATCGATCCGGTGACGTACATCAGGGGTTCGCCCGCGCCGGCCCATTGGCCTTCCTGGAAATTCAGCTCGATGGTGAATTCCGTATTGCGGGCATGGGCGGCGCCGGTCAGCCAGTCGAGCGCGAGTTTCGGCGCGAAGACCACGGGACGGCGCATGAACACGGCATAGGTCGCCTGTTTGTCGCCGAACCGGCGGACCGCCTGTTTGGTGCGCAGGAAGTAATGATCGGCCCAACGGGTGATCTCGGCTTCGAACGGGGACGCGCCGCCGCTTTCCGTCAGCGCATCGCCGTCGAAACCGCCCGCCATCGGGTTGGGCGTATTCGCATCGTCCGCCATGTCGTCCGGGGGACCGGCCATGGACTGTCTCCCGTGCTGCGGCCCGTCGTCGGCGGCAAAGCCGTTACGACGGAAAGGCCGCCGCCTGTTTGAGCTTGGGCGTGCGCGCTTCCTTCAGCATTTCGGCCACCAGGAAGGCGAGTTCCAATGCCTGGCGGGCGTTCAGCCTGGGGTCGCAATGGGTGTGATAGCGCGCCGACAGGTCGGTGTCGCTGATCGCCTGCGCCCCGCCCGTGCATTCCGTCACGTCCTGACCGGTCATCTCCAGGTGCACGCCGCCGGCATGGGTGCCTTCGGCCTGATGCACGGCGAAGAAGTCGCGGACTTCGGACAGAATGCGGTCGAACGGCCGCGTCTTGAAGCCGGTCGAGGCCTTGATGACATTGCCGTGCATGGGGTCGGAAACCCAGGCCACCTTGCGGCCTTCGGCCTTCACCTTGCGGACCAGCGGCGGCAGGCCCTGGGCGATCTTGTCGGCACCCATGCGGGCGATGATGGTGATGCGCCCGGGCTCGTTGGTCGGGTTCAACAGGTCGATCAGGCGGATCATTTCGTCCGGGTCCAGGGACGGGCCGGCCTTGAACGCGATCGGGTTGTTGATGCCGCGCATGAATTCCACATGCGCGCCTTCCGGATCGCGGGTGCGGTCGCCGATCCACAGCAGATGGGCCGAGGTGTCGTACCAATCACCGGTCGTGGAATCGATGCGGGTCATCGCCTGCTCGTACCACAGCAGCAGCGCTTCGTGAGACGTGTAGAAATCCGTCTCGCGGATCTGCGGCGTGGTTTCCGACGTCAGGCCGCAGGCCGCCATGAAGGCCAGCGTTTCGTCCAGGCGGTCGGCCATGTCGGCGTATTTCTCGCCTTCGGCACTGTCCGCGACGAAGCCCAGGTTCCACTGATGAACCTTGTGGAGGTCGGCATAGCCGCCCTGGGCGAAGGCGCGCAGCAGGTTCAGGGTCGATGCCGATTGGTTGTAGACCTGCATCAGGCGCTGCGGATCGGGGATGCGGGCATCCTCGGTGAATTCCATGCCGTTGACCATGTCGCCCCGGTAGGACGGCAGTTCGACGCCGTCGATGGTTTCCGTCGGCGCGGAACGCGGCTTGGCGAACTGACCGGCCATGCGACCGACCTTGACCACCGGCAGGGCCGCGCCGAAGGTCAGCACCACCGCCATCTGCAGCAGTACGCGGAAGGTGTCGCGGATGTTGTCCGGATGGAATTCGGCAAAGCTCTCGGCGCAATCACCACCCTGCAACAGGAAGGCTTCGCCCTCGGCCACTTCGGCCAGGGATTTCTTCAGCGAGCGGGCCTCGCCGGCGAAGACCAGCGGCGGCGAACGCCGCAGTTGCGTTTCAACGGTTTCCAGAACCTTTTCGTCCGGATACTCCGGAACCTGAAGGATCGGTTTGCCGCGCCAGGAGTCGGGCGTCCATTTGTTCGCCATTTGGAACCTCTTCGAAGGCTTAAATTGTTTGTTTTCCCAGGGTCAGTAACGACCCGATATAAGGGGCATCGTCGCCGATTTCCAGTTAAACCGGCGTTAAAACGCCGATTTCCCGCCACACACTGATAATCGCTTCGGTTCGGTCGACCCCCGGTTGACCCAAGTCAATGCGGCGAGGGGCGGGGTCAGTAGTCTTCTTCTCACACGGTCAAAGCCGAAATGCGGCCATGGGGAAGGGTGCAATGGACAACGATCTCCTGTCGAAATACGGCGGCCCGGTGCCGCGCTATACCAGCTATCCGACGGCGCCGCATTTTCACGACGGCATCGGCGGGGATGCCTATGCGCAATGGCTTCGCGCCCTCCGCCCGGCGGACGGGCCGGTGTCGCTGTACCTGCATGTGCCGTTCTGTCGCCAGCTATGCACCTATTGCGGCTGCAACACAAAGATCACCCGGCAATACGGGCCGGTGGCGGATTACGCCGATCTGCTGGGCCGCGAAATCGCCCAGGTTGCGCGGGAAATTCCCGAAAAGATGGCGGTCTCCCATGTCCATTTCGGCGGCGGCACGCCGAACATCCTGGCGCCCGACGATTTCGTGCTGCTCCTCCAGCGTCTGAAAGGCGTCTTCGACCTTTCGCCGGAAACGGAGATCGCCGTCGAGGTCGATCCGCGCCATCTCTCCCAGGACATGGTTCGGGCGATGGCGGCGGAGGGCGTCAACCGTGTCTCCATGGGGGTTCAGGATCTGAACCCGGAGGTCCAGCAGGCGATCAACCGCATCCAGCCGCTAAGCGTCGTCCGGGATGCGATGGATATGTTTCGCGGGGTGGGGATCGATCGGATCAATCTGGACCTTATGTACGGCCTGCCGGAACAGACGCTGGACCATCTGCTGCGCACCATCGACCTGACCGTGCCGCTGAGTGCCCAGCGCATCGCGCTGTTCGGCTACGCCCATGTGCCCTGGATGAAAAAGCATCAGCGTCTGTTGGAAGAATTCCCCCGCGCCGACGCCCATGGTCGGTTCGACCAGGCCGAGGCGGCCGCAAAACGCCTGGCCGACCACGGCTACCGGCGGATCGGCCTGGATCATTTCGCCCTGCCGGGCGATGAATTGCTGACGGCGCAGGCGGCGGGCGATCTGCGGCGAAATTTCCAGGGCTATACCACCGACACGGCCGAGACCGTTCTCGCGTTCGGGGCGTCGTCCATCGGCCGCCTGCCGCAAGGCTATGTTCAGAACGCGCCCGACGTCGGCGGTTATCGCCGGGCGGTGCTGGCGGGCGGCCTGGCCGCGGTCAAAGGCATCGCCCTGGACGACGACGACCGCCGCCGGGCCGGCGTGATCGAAGCCCTGATGTGCGACATGGCGGTCGACCTGGACCGTTTCGGCGGGGCTGCCGCCTATGGCGCGGAATTGGCCCGCCTGCATGATCTGGCCCGCGACGGGTTGGTCGAAATCGACGGCTCCAGGATTGTCGTGCCCGAAGACGCGCGGCCCTTCATGCGGGTCGTCGCGGCCCAATTCGACGGCTATCTGCACGCCCCGGCGGGGGGGCGGGGCGGCCGACATTCGATGGCGGTTTAGGCGGGCAATACAATTTTCTCGCCGTGGGGGGTTGAAAACCGTCTCCTAATCGTCCTATGTCCCCTGCCGTCCAAGGTTGGTCAACAATCGGACACGTCAGGGAGAGAGACGCCGTGAAACGGGTTTGCCGTATTCCGGACATAATCGAATTTATTATTGCACGGGGTCCTGCCACGCAGGATCACGCTGGCCGTTGAGGGAAGCGCCGCGCGATGTCCGACATGATCGTCCTTGAAAATCTGACCAAGCGGTTCGGAGACCTCACCGCCGTGGACGCCGTTTCGATGCACGTGGCGCGCGGCGAGGTGTTGGGTTTCCTCGGGCCCAACGGCGCCGGTAAATCGACGACCATGAAAATGATCTGCGGCTATCTCACGCCGACCAGCGGCACCGCCCGGGTGCAGGGCCACGACGTGATGACCGAGCCGATGGCCGTCAAGGCGGCGATCGGCTACCTGCCCGAAGGGGCGCCGACCTACGGCGACATGACCGTTCGCGCCTTTCTGCGCTTCATCGCCCGCATCCGTGGCTTCGACGGGGCCGAGGTCGATCGCCGCGTTGACCGCGTTCGCGAACTGGCCGATCTCGACGAAGTCATCGGACGGCCGGTGGAAACGCTGTCCAAGGGCTTCAAACGCCGTGTCGGCCTGGCCCAATCGATCCTGCACGATCCCGAAGTCCTGATCATGGACGAGCCGACCGACGGTCTCGACCCCAATCAGAAGCATCAGGTCCGCTCGCTGATCAAGGACATGGCCCATGACAAGGCCATCGTCATCTCGACCCATATCCTGGAAGAAGTCGGCGCCGTCTGTTCGCGCGCCGTCGTCATCGCCCATGGCAAGCTGCTGGCCGACGGCACGCCGGAAGATCTGTTGCGCCGCGACGCCCATCACAACGCCGTCGTCGTGCGCCTGGCGGCCGCCGGGGCGGACGATCTGATCGCCGGTCTCTCGGCCCTGCCGCAGATCGCCGGGGTCGAGCCGTTAACCGGCGATGCGGCCAATACGCAAGACGGCATCGTCGGCTTCCGCGCCCGGCCCAAGGACGGCGCCTCCATCGTCGTCCCGGTCGGCGAATACCTGCGCGGCCTGGGGGTCACGCCGGAAGAGATGTATGTCGAGCACGGCCATATGGACGAAGTCTTCCGCGCCATCACCCTGGGCGGCGAAACGCGCGCCGGAACGGGGGCCTGAGATGCGTAACATCTGGATCATCGCCAAACGGGAACTGGCGGGCTACTTCGCGACGCCCCTGGCCCTCATCTTCATCGTCATCTTTCTGGCCCTGACCGGCGCCTTTACCTTTTTCCTGGGCAACTTCTTCGCCCGGGGGCAGGCCGACCTGCAGGCGTTCTTCCAATTCCATCCCTGGCTTTACCTGATTCTGATCCCCGCGGTCGCCATGCGGCTCTGGGCGGAGGAACGCAAATCCGGGACCATCGAACTTCTGATGACCCTGCCGGTGACGACGACGCAGGCGGTGCTCGGCAAGTTCTTCGCGGCCTGGGCGTTCTGCGGCATCGCGCTTTCGCTGACATTCCCCATTTGGATCACGGTCAATATCCTGGGCGAGCCGGACAACGGCACCATCGTCGCCGGTTACGTCGGCAGCTTCCTGATGGCGGGCGGGTTCATGTCCATCGGCGCCTGCATGTCGGCGATGACCAAGAACCAGGTGATCGCCTTCATCATCGCCGCCACGGTCTGCTTCCTGTTCACGATGAGCGGCTTGGAAATGGTCTTGAACTTCTTCCACGCCTGGGCGCCGCCGCTGATCGTCGATACGGTCGCCAGCCTGTCGTTCCTGGTGCGCTTCGATGCGGTGACACGCGGCGTCATCGACATGCGCGACGTGCTGTATTTCATTTCCCTGATCGCGTTCTTCCTGTTCACCAACGTGATCGTCGTCGAAGTCAAGAAGTCGGCCTGAGGCGGGGGAACCGGATACCATGAACGCATTGAAATCCATCGACCGCAACCGGCTGGCCGTGTTCAGCGTCGTCCTGGCGGCGGTGCTGTTCCTGGCCTTCAACATCGCGGTCAATCTGTCCATGCGCTCGGCCCAGGTCGATCTGACGGAACGCGAGCTTTATACGCTGTCCGACGGCACGCGCGAGGTGCTGACGGGTCTGAAGGAACCGCTGACCCTGCGTCTCTACTTCACGCGGGCCCTCGGCGAGAACTATCCGGGTCATCAGGCCTACGCCAATCGGGTGCGCGAGTTGCTGGAACGTTATGTCGATATCTCCGGCGGCAAGATCCGGCTCGAGGTCAAGAACCCGGACCCGTTCTCCGAACTCGAGGACGAGGCCGTGACCTTCGGCCTGCAGGGCATTCCTTACGACCAATCAGGCGACCGAGGCTACTTCGGCGTGGCGGGCACCAATTCGGTCGACGGCATGGCGGTCATTCCCTATTTCACGACCGAGCGGGAATCCTTCCTGGAATACGACCTGACCAAGCTGGTCTACAGCCTGGCGACGCTCAAGCGGCCGTCGGTCGGTCTGGTTTCGCGCCTGCCGATCGCCGGCGGTATCATGATGGGCCAGCGCCCCGTGCCGGCCTGGGCCGTCGTCAGCCAGATGCGCGAACTTTACGATGTGCAGACCATGCCCGCCGAATTCGCCACCGTGCCGCCGAACATCGGCGTGCTGATGCTGGTGCATCCGAAGGGATTGAGCGAGGAGACGCTGTACGCCATCGACCAGTTCGTCATGCGCGGCGGCCGTGTCCTGGCCTTCATCGATCCGAACGCCGAAGCCGACATGCCGTCGCCGGGTGCGCAGCCGGGCCCGTCGAACATCGACGGTCTTTTGAAATCCTGGGGCGTGACGTTCGTGAAGGACAAGTTCGCGGGCGATCTGGAAACCGCACGCCGGGTCAATGTCAAACATCAGGGCCAGGTCACGTCCGTCGACTATGTCGCCTGGAACACACTGGAACGGCGCAACCTGGACACCACCGATGCCGTGGTCGCCGATATCCAGAACATCAACGTCGGTTCCGCCGGGATCCTGGAGCCGGCAGAGGGCGCGGCCACGACCTTCCGGCCGTTGATGCAGACGACGGAGAAATCCGAAGCCATCGACGCGGCCAAGCTGCGCGGGCGCATCGACGTGGTTGCCCTGTTCCGCGATTTCAAGCCGTCGGGCACGAAGCTGACCATGGCGGCCCGGGTCACCGGCCCGGTCAAGACGGCCTTCCCCGACGGCCCGCCGCTGATCGGCGAAGGACCGGACGCCGAGAAGGAACGCGCCGATAAGGCCAAGTCGCAGATCATGGAATCCAAGACGCCGTTGAACGCCATCGTCGTCGCCGATACGGACATGCTGCACGAAGGTCTCTGGGCCGAGGTCCGCAACGTCAACGGCGAACAGCTTCTGGTGCCTTATGCCGGGAACGGCGATTTCGTCATCAACGCCATCGACAATCTGTCCGGCGGCGATGCTTTGCTGGGCCTGCGTTCGCGCGGCGATTCCCGCCGGCCATTCCGCATGGTCGAGGAATTGCAGTTGGAGGCCGAGCGCAAGTTCCGCGCCGAACAGGAAAAGCTGGTCAAGGAACTGCAGGAAACCCAGGCCAAGATCGAAGGGCTGACCAGCCGCGAGAGCGGCTCCAGCGAGGCGATCCTGTCCGGCGATGAAAAGCGGGCAATCGCCGAATTCCGCAGCCGTATGATCGAATTGCGCCGCGATTTGCGCGACGTGCAACATGCCCTGCGCAAGGATATCGACGCGCTGGACGGCTGGCTGAAGTTCTTCAACATCGCGGCCATTCCCCTGTTGCTCGGCCTGATCGCCCTGATCATCGCCGTGGCCCGCCGCGTCAGCCGCGCGCGCGCCCGGCCGGTGGCCGAATGACCGACGTGAGGATTGCGAGATGAGCCCCCGGAATTTCCTGATCCTGCTGGTCATCACCGTTGCCGCCGTCGCGGCGGCGGCCGTCGCGGTCGTTATCCGGCCCGGCGACGCGGTCTACGCCAATCTGGGCGACCCGGTCGTCCCCGGTCTGATCGACAATCTGAACGATCTGCAGTCGATCCGCATCGAAAGCCAGAGCGGCGGGGTTCTGACGTTCCAGCGCACGGATCAGGATGCGGCGGATGCCACGGGCGCCAAATGGGGCATCGTCGAACGGGATTTGTACCCGGTGAAGACCAAGCAGGTAAATTCGCTGGCCGTCCGGGTGGCGGAACTGACCTATCTGGCACCCAAGACGGCGACCCCGGAATTGTTCTCCCACCTGGAACTTCAAGACCCGTCGGCGCCCGGCTCGAAAGCCATCGGCCTGAAGATGACCGGCAATGACGGTAGCGTCATGGCCGATATGATCATCGGCAAGGCGCGGAGCACGCTCGAGGGGTCGGCCCAGGGCGGCACCTATTTCCGCAAGCCCGGGGGCGAACGCGCCTGGTTCGCCAAAGGCTCGGTCGAGATCGGCAAGCTGATCTCGGAATGGATCGAGACCGATATCTTCGACATCAAGACCAAGCGCATCCGCCGCGCCGAAATTACCTATCCCGACGGCGACTCCCTGGCGATCTTCAAGGACAAGGAAGAAGACCTGGATTTCACCTTGATCGGCGTGCCTGCGGGCAAGAAGGTGAAAAGTCGCTTTGCGGTCAACGGCTTCGCCGCGACGATCGACGAATACAGGATTCAGGACGTGGCCCGCCGGGACAAGCATCCCATCGATCCGGCCAAGGCGACCAAGGTGATCTACGAGACCTTCGACGGCTTGAAGGTGACGGCCTTGATCCAATTGCCGGAAACCGAAGCGGCGTCCGCGACGCCCGCCGCCCGTCCGTCGGATAACCCTGAATATTGGGTGGCGCTGACGGTCGAAGGCGGTGAGGGTACGGCCGAGGCGGATGACTTGCGCGCCCGCACGGCGCCTTGGGTGTTCCGCATTTCCGATTACCGTTACGACGCCATCGCCAAACGCAAGTCGGACATGCTCGAGGACGCCGGCGGGTCGTAACGACCCCGGAACTATTTTCCCTTTAATTCTTATCATTGTGCCGCACGTCACAGAATAGCGACGGCGCGGACCGCTACGCTCATCTCGGGTCGGCGGTTTGGGGGCCGCCCGTGGACCCGGGAAACGGGGTGAGGTAGGCTCGGTATGAGACAGGGTGCAGCGCAGGTTTCGGGGGGCCGCATGGCGGATGCCAAGACGAACAAGCCGGCCGCGACGCCGGCAAAACAACGATCCCAAGGAAAGACCGACCGGGAACGGTTCGTCGCCTTGGCTTTTTGCCGGGCCGATCTGTTGCTGGAATTGGACGGCGATTACAACATCGTCTTCACGGCGGGGGTGACGCCCGTGTTGGGGGCCACGCCGGAGAAGCTTCAAGGCTCCTCGTTCTTCGATTTCGTCGGTCCCGAACACAAGGCTTATGCAGCCGACCTTTTGACCGGCGGCGGGCGGAACGGGCGCCTTGAGGACGTTGTTCTCGATCTTCAAAGCACCACGGGCAAGCGCATCCCGGTCGTGTTTTCGGGCTATCGGATGCCCGATTTCGACGACCATTATTTCCTGGCGCTGAAGGTCGAGCCGGTTCGCAAGACCCACGTCCCGGCGGAAGACCTGATCGAGGATGAATGGTCGGGCCTGTTGGAGCGCGAATCCTTTACCCGCGCCGCCGTCGAACGCATCCAGGATTACGACCGCACCGGCGCCAAGGGGCAATTGACCTTCCTGCGCCTGGACAACGTCAAATCCCTGGCTGAATCCCTGGGCGTCAGCGAGAAGCGAAATCTTCTCAATGCCGTCGGGAATATTCTGAAATCCCATTCGCTGGGCGGCAGCACGGCCGGTCAACTCGATTCCGAGAACTTCGCCTATGTCCACGGCGACGACGTCGATCCCGAAGACGTCAACATGGAAGTCGAGGAAATCGCCCAACAGATCCTCGGCGACAAGGTCGGCGACCTGGGCGCCCGATCCTCGACCCTGGACGCCGATGGTGCCGGTCTCAGCGAGGATCAGGTCGCCCGCGCCCTGGTCCACACCATGCAGCAGTTCTGCACCGGCAAGGCGAAGGTTCCGATCGACAAGCTCTCCGACGCCCTGGACGAGATGATGCAGGACACGGTGGAAACCGTGAAGTTCATCAAGGACACGACGGAGCGTTGTGATTTCGACCTGGTGTTCATGCCGATCTGCGATCTGCGCCTGGGCCGGGTTCATCATTTCGAGGCGTTGTCGCGGTTCCGCGACCAGGCGCGGGCGAAGACGACGTTCCAGATCATCACACTGGCCGAACAATTGGGTCTGATCGTCGATTTCGATTTCGCCGTCGTTCGTCAGGTCATGGATATTCTGGGCCATATGTCGCGGCGCGGGCCGTTGCCGCCGGTGGCGGTCAACCTGTCGTCCCTGTCGCTGGCTGAACCGCAGTTCGTCGAACGCCTGATCGGCATACTGGAAACCCGCCAGGACATGAACCGCCGGGTGATGTTCGAATTGACGGAATCGGCCGAGGCCGAGGACCTGGAATCTCTGAACAAGGTGATCCAGGAAATCCGTTCGCGCGGGTTCCAATTCTGCCTCGACGATTTCGGTGCCGGAGCGGCCAGTTTCGACTACTTGAACGCGTTGGACATCGACGTCGTCAAATTCGACGGCCCCGTCGTGCGCCGCGCCTGTGCCTCGGACAAGGGCCGCGACATGCTGTCGTCCATGGCGAAGATGTGTTCCGGGAACGGCGTGCATACGGTCGCCGAAATGGTCGAGGACGAAGAAGCCGCCAACAAACTGTTCTATTGCGGCATCGACTATGGCCAGGGCTGGCACTTCGGCAAGCCGAACACGGATCCCTTCGCCTTCGCCGACCGCTTCGTCGGCGCCGAATAAGTCACGAACCGAATGGATCGGCCTGGGCGGGGTTAGGACGCCTTGCCCTTGTAGGGGTTGTCGATGGCGTCAACGACCGATTGCAAGACTTCGCGCACCTGGGTCTCATCACAGCCCATGAGGATCGCATCCTCGAAGGCGTCCTGACAGTACTGCCGGATTTCTTCCAGGTTCTCATTCAGGACCTTCAGCTTTTCCTCGCAGGACACGAGTTCGCCGTCCGGCTGCCGCCAGGTAATTCCCTGATAGATGGGTGAACGGGCAAGTGTCATGCGGGTTGGGCCTCTGGTCCGTCGGTCATGCCGCCGGTCGGCATGGCTGTCTGCTGGGTCGAGATGTAAATGTAATCCCTTCGCGGACCGGTTCAAGAGTCTTGGCGAGTGGGCGTAACCGAGGGCGGTCGGCCTAGCTGCCGTTGGCGGTCTTGCCGTCGGTTCCGTCGTCATCGTCCGGCGGTGCGTCATAGACGCTCATATCGCCTTCTTCCTCGTCGTCGTCATAACCGTCCTTCGGTTCGTCCGCGAGGTGGGGGGCATAGTCCTTCGGTTCCCACGGCAGGGGCGGCGGGTCTTTCGGCTTGGCGATTTCCAGGAGCCTTTCGACCCGAGCCAGATTCTTTTCCGTGATCATCGTCAGGCGGTGGGCGCCGCGGGCTTCATAGACCCCTTTGGCCAGGGCGAAGGCCTCGCGGGCGGCTTCGACCTGCCCGGGGTCATGGGTCTGCTTCGACAGCATGAACAGGGCCGAGCCGAGATTGTTCTGGGTCGCCGCCCAAAGCATGGGGTGGTCCAGTTTATGGCGGACCTCCAAGGCGCTGGAACAGGCCTCGATCGCTTTCTCGAACAGTTCGACCGATTTCATCTGTTCGCCCAGGATCGCCGCGGCCTGGCCGATGCTGTTCATGACTTCGCCCCAGCGCATGGGATGATCGACCCGGTTGAAGACCTGCAATGCCGCCTGATAATGGTTCAGCGACTTCTTCAACAGGTCCTGATCCCCTTCCTGGGCGTCGATCCGGTAGCAGATTTGCCCCAGGCGGGTTTGCAGGGCCGCCCATTCCTTCGGATGATCCTCGCGGGTGAAATGTTCGGCGGCGGCTTCCAGATGCTGGGCCGCCTGCGCCAGCGGGCCCAACGGACGGTCTTCCTCGTCGGTCACCACCAATTGTTCCATCGCCGGGGCCAGGATCGGCAGGATCGCGCCCAGGGCGCGGCGCGCCACGGCACGGTGCAGGGCGTCGGCATCCTCGCTTAGGCTATCGGCGGCCTGGCCATAGATATCGGCGGCCAGGCGGTAGCCTTCCAACTGGCCGGCCGGACCCGACAGCAGGGTCAGCAGATTGGCGAAGAACAGGCGGGCCACCAGTTTGTCCCGGTCGCTTAAGCCTTGGGCCTGCTCCAGGGCTTCCAAGGAGGGCGTCGCACGCTCCATGGCTTGCGGCAGAACCTTGGCGAGGCGTGTCTTTTTAACGTCGGTCAGCGGCACCGTCGCGGCCAGCGCCACCGCCGCGACCAGTCCGGCCAGCGCGTCGTCCAGCGCCGCCGGCAGGCTCAATGTCTGCGCCGGGTGGTACAGGCCCGGCGGGTCTTCGTTCTGAATCCCGAGCGGCAGGAACCGCAGGTTCACCCGGCCGCCGCCGGGTGTTTCTTCGAACAACAGCAACAGGTCGGCTTCCGACTGCGCCAGGGCCTGGCGGGCCGCCCAATGCAGTTTGGTGAAGCGATCTTCCGGCGCCGTATCCTCGGGGACTTCGATGGGTTTTTTCAGGGGGCGGGCGCGCACACCTTCCAGATCGATGAAGGCGTCTTCCAGGACGATCTCCATGTCCGGCCGGTCGGTGTCGTCACCGTCAAATTCCATGGCCGTCTCCGTGGCCAGGCGCGCGATGCGAATTTCGATGCGGGTCGGGTCGATGGGCTGGCTGGCTTCCTTGATCTGGCGGAACCATCCGAACAGCGAAAACCGTCGCCGATGCTCGTGCCCCGCGCCTTCGGGGCGGGGGGCGAGCGGCGCCAGAAGCCGGGCGAGGAAGCCGCCGCCCGATCCGGGCGGCGGGGCCTTGACCATTGCCATGGCCTGTTGATCGAGCGGGCGCAGGGTGACCGTCCCGGCGGCAATCGCGGTCGCCTGGTGGCGGCCGCGGCTGACGTCTTTTTCCCCCAGCGTCTTGCCGGGGCCCAGCAGGTCCAGATGCTTTTCCTTGCCATCGACGTCGGTCACCAGTTCGACCTTGCCCGCGATGATCGTGAAGGCGCGGGTCGCCGGATCCCCCTCGCGGAAGATGATGTCCTTGTCGCGGAATTGTTGCTTCTTGTTGCTCAAGAGCCGATGCCTGCCGCCAAAACCTGCCGCCAAAACCTGCTGTGGACCTTTCGGTCTCCGATTCCCCGCGTCCGGCGCTGGACCTATGGGAGACTGTCAATTAAACAGAAAGAAGGTTTACCCTTGTTTAAGGCGAATTCGCTTAGACAAAGGGGGCGAAACCGCGCAAAGAACGGCGGATCGTCGACCGAAGAAGGCTTTGGGGAGCCATGGCGTTTCTTGCGCCGGTGGACTGTGCACGAGGATAAGGTCAGGGGATCGTTCGTTGAACGTACTGAAGATGTTTTGTGGCGCGCTCTTTGCGGCGCCGGTCGTCATGTCGTTGGCCGTCATGCCGTCTGCGAAGGCGGACAGCGTTTCGACCGGGTATGACATTCGCCTGCTGATGGGCAAGATGCACCCGTTCGCCGCCGCCCCGGCCAAGCGTTGGGATCAACCGAATTACGTGCCGCCCGCCACGCGCGCCACGCCCGCTTATCAAGCACCGGCCTATCGTTCTCCGGCTCCGGCCGTTCGTCCGGTGGCCATGCCGGTCGCGCAGCCCCAGCCTGCCGCGCCCGTGCCTGCGTCCACTGCGTCCACCGCCATGCCGTCGACGAAAACCGGCCCGCTCTGGCCTGGCGGCTCGGAATGGGGCGCGCGCGCCAGCTCGCGCGGCAAACCGCTCGGCGGCATTCTCGCCGAGGTGTCGATCGGCGCCCTGATGCACGATGAAGGACCGTTCTCCAACTCCAAGGAAGAGGGGTATGACGGGCACATCGAACTGCGCTTCGCGTCGCCCAAGTTCCTTGAGCTGATCTGGAGCCCGGAGCCCCATATCGGCGCCAACATCAACTCGAAAGGCGATACCAGCCAGGTCTTCGCGGGGTTGAGCTACGAATACCTGTTGTGGAAGGGGCTGTTCGTGGGCCTCAGCGTCGGTGGCGCCTATCACGACGGCGAAACGGACTCGCATCGGACCGACAAGAAGGACCTGGGCTGCCACCTGTTGTTCCGGGAGTCCCTGACCATCGGCTGGCAATTGACCGAGCATCATAAGATCGCCGGGATCTTCGACCATATCTCCAACGCCAAGATCTGCGACCATAACGAAGGTCTGGAAAACGTCGGCGTCCGCTACAGCTACCGGTTCTAGGCCTGAGCTGCGCGTTCTAGAGGTTCATTCGATTTTTTGAGAATGGCCGTGCGGGCCCGGTGGGGTCAGCCGCGGCGTACCCGCGCACGCAAATCGCGGCGTGTCTGATCCAGCAATCCTTGCCAATCGCCGCGTCGGTCGGGGCGCAAAATCCGCAGGCTCGGATACCACGGCGTGGTATCGCCCGTGATGCCCCAGCGCCAATCGGGCGAGGCCGGGGCGATGACCCAGGTTTCCTTGCCCAGGGCACCGGCCAGATGGGCGGCGGCACTATCGACGGCGATGACCACATCCATCTGATCGATATAGGACGCAAGGCCCGCCAATCCGCCGGCGCGGCGCGCCAGATCGATGATCAAGGCGTCGGACCCTTCGTTCTGCAGGTCCGCCGCCGCCGGGCCGGTCTGCAGGCTGAACAGGGTCACCCCGGCCAGGCCCGCGAGATCGAGAAAGGGCGCCAGCCCCGGCGTGATCGACGCATGGACGGGCGGTCGTTCATCGGCCCAGGCGATGCCGACCTTCAGAAAATCGCCGCCGGGCGGCAGGCGGAAGGCGCCCGGGTCGGGCGGTGAAAGGTAAGGAGCCGCCGACGGCACGCTGGTCGCCGTGGTCTTGAAGATCGCCGGCAGGGACAGCAGCGGCGCATGCATGTCGAACTTGGGCAGGTCCGCGTCCTGGAAGACCAACTTGTCGACGCCCGGAACGGTCGCCAGTAGATCGGCCAGCGCCGCCGGCGCTTCGAGCACCACATTGGCGCCCTGTTCCTTGATCATCGGAATGTAGCGCGCGAATTGGATGATATCGCCCAAGGTGCCTTCGGATTGCACCAGAACCGTGCGGCCCTTGACCTTGGCGCCGTCCCAGCGGGGCGTGTCGGTACCGCGCAGTTGGAACCGGCGCATCTGGAAGCGGGCTTCCAAATCCTTGAACCCGGCGGCGTATTCACCGGCCAGCAGCAGCGACCGCCCACGGTCCAGCTTGCTCGGCACATGGTTGGGATTGTGGTCGAGGGCGCGTTCGAAACAATCGAGCGACTGATCCCGCCGCCCCAGGTCGCGCAGTGCCACGCCCAGGTTGTGCAGGGTGTCCGGATTTTTCGGGTCCAGGTGGACCGCCTGCTGATGGCTGGCGACGGCGGCTTCGAACCGGCCCAGGTCGCGCAGCACGTTGCCCAGGTTGGAATGGGACGACGCGTTGCGCGGGCGCAAGGCGATGGCCCGGCGGTAACAGGCGACGGCGGCCTCGGGCCGCTTGGTCGCGCGTAGCACGACGCCCAGGTTGTTATACGCCTCGGCCATGTTGGGGTTGAGGGCGAGGGCGCGGGTGTATTCCGGGATCGCATCCTGCAGGCGGCCGTTCCGTTGATGGTCGGATCCGATGGCGAACAGGCGCGCCGCTTCGCGGTCGCGCAACGCCGTGCGTTCTTCTTCGGGCAGAGAATCCCAAACCGCGCGGGCGTCGTTGACGTCCACCGGGGATTGTTCCGGGCTGGCGCTCTCGTCGGCGGCCATTCGTCCTCCAACATGCCGGCGGATCGTCGATCCGCAAATGGCATGATACGGGCGGACGCTCGGTCCGCCATCGCTTCGTCTATTCTGGCCTGATCGTGCCCCGTTCCGGTGGTCTGTCGACAAGCCAGGAAGGTGATCTTTACCCTCTCTTCCCGGAGGCACATATTGAAGGCTCGCCCGCAGAACCGCAAGCCTCGTAACCCCCGAAGATTACAAAAGAAGTCGGCGATGGCGGCAGGTTGTCAGGTTCCGTTCAGACTAGTGCCAAAACGTTCTCCGGCGGCCGCCCCAGGACGGCCTTCGCGCCCTTGATGACGATCGGGCGTTCGATGCAGCGGGGATTGGCGATCATGCCCTTGATCAGGGCTTCTTCGTCCATGTCCTTGCTGAGGCCCTCTTCCTTGGCCTCCTTGGCACGCAGAACCTCGGCGGCGGATTTGCCGAGCTTCTTCAAGACCGCCTTGAATTCGTCGGCGGTCGGCGGTGTGTCCATGTACAGGACGATGTCCGGCGTGACGCCCTTGTCTTCCAGAATCTGCAGGGTCTGGCGCGATTTGCTGCACTTCGGGTTGTGATAAATGCTGATTCCCATGGGTCGGGTCCTCCCTCTGTCGATGTTGTCGTTCGATCGGCCGCGCGGCCGTCAGCTTTGTTCCGGCGATGGCGCCTGCGGCGCGGTCGGCGGCGCGAAGATTTCCGGCGCGTCCGCGTCGGGCAGGCTTTCCACATAGATGGATTGGCTCGGGAAGGCGAAGGCCGTGCCGGCGACCAGGACGATATCGATGATCTTGTAGGCCAGCTTTTCCTTGATCTCCAGCCATTCGCCCCATTTCTTGGTGTTGGTGAAGCAATAGACCAGGATGTTGATCGAGGAATCGCCGAAACTGTCGATCCGCACGAAGGTCGAGACCTCGGTCGCCGGCGCGAATTCGGGCGTTTCCTCGATATAGGCGGCGATCTCGTCCCTGATCTGGCGAAGCTGATCGATCGTGGTGCGGTATTCCACGCCGATCAGCCATTTGATCCGGCGATGGGTCATTGCCGAGAAATTGATGACGGCGGTGTCCGACAATTGGGAATTGGGCACCATCACCGGCGCCTTGTCGAACCGCCGGATCATGGTCGACCGGAAGCCGATGGTTTCCACCGTGCCTTCGACGACGCCGTCGACGTTGATCCAATCGCCCTTGTGAAAGCGTTTCTCGGCCAGGATCAGCAATCCGGCGATCAGGTTCTTGAACAGGTCCTGCGCGCCCAGCGCCACGGCCACCCCGATCAGGCCGAAGCCCGCGATGATCGGCCCGACCTCGATCCCCCAGACCTCGAGCACCGCCGCCGCGCCGATGACGGCGACCAGGACGCGAATCGCGCGGGCCATCCATTCCACCAATTCCGGCGAGAATATACCGTCGAGGGCGTGCAGCAGAACGCTGAGCGGCTCAATCGTCCGGTAGAGCGCCCAGAAGATGGTGAAGGCGATCAACGAGCGCACCAGGTTGGACGCCACGACGGCCATGGTGCCGTCCAGGTCCATGATCTGGAAGGCGAAGAACAAGCCCATGACGACGGGCACGAAGCGGATCGGCGGTTCGGTCGTCTCGAGGATCTGATCGTCCAGCGTCCAGGACGTGCGTTTCGTCAACATCCGAAGCCAGGCCATCAGGAACCGTGTCATCAGGCCGCGCAGCATAAGGAATACGAGGAAAACCCCAAGCGCGGCGGCCAAATGGCCGACATCGACCCCGGCGACCCCGTTGCGCCAGACATCGACGACGAGATTCCAAAATTCTTCAAGGTCTTTCATATCAGTTGTTTATTGTATGTTGGGGCTGCTTGACTAGACTGTTGCCCGGAAAAACGACATCTTTTGGGTGAGTTCAGAAGCAACGGACCGCGTTGCATCCGAGGGAAGCTGAATGGGCCTGTCCCGTATTATCGTCTTGTTGGCAGTGCTCACCACTGGGTTGTCGATGCCCGGTTTCGCATGGGCTGCCGCCTGTCTTACGCCGAAGACGCCGGGCGCGTCGGCGCCCTATAATTCGCCGCCGCGGGCAGGCGTTTTCACCTATCGGATCACCCATAATCCCCATTCGAAAACGCCGGACATCACCCATCACCGCTACCGCGTGAAATCGATCACGGGCGACAAGGTCCGCTGGTTCCGCGAACCTGTCCAGGGCAAGGGCCCGATCCAGGATGTCACGCTTTACCGTGCCTTCGCGCGCACGGCGGCGGGCGGCGGCTGGTTGTTCAATTTCGATGTCGGTCAGTTCGACAAGCTCTGGCCCCTGCAACAGGGGAACGAAGTTTCCTATCAGGCCAACGCGACCAAGGAAGGCAAGCTGCAGTTCAATCTGACCGCCAGTTTCTGCGTCCGCGGCACGAAGACGCTGAAGCTCCTGGCCGGCGAATTCGAAGGCCATCTGATCGACATCACCATCAAGGTCGAAGACCCGCCCGCCGATCTGGGCTGGGACCTGGCGGAAATCAACGCCTGGTACGTCACCGATTTCGGCACGGCCCTGTTGATGGAAGACCGCATCACCCGCAAAGGCAAGTTGATCCTGATGCGCCGCCGTGAAGCCATGGAAGTCCCTGAGGTCGGCGCGAACGCGGACAAACAGAACGACAGCCCGCCGGCCGAACCGGCGCCGCCGAATTTCCAGTTCCCGGGTCTCAACAGCCAGAAATAGACGTCACCTATTCTATTCCGCCTCGCTCAGCAGGCGGTCCAGGTCGTCCAGCGTTTCCGCCTCGATCACACGGCGGGCGGTGTCGTAATCGAACCCGGCGCGGGCGAGGGCGGCCAGATCCTTATCACGGCGTTCCGCCCGCACCTCCGGCATTCGGTAGGGGCCCAGGCGCCGGCGGCGCGCCAGGGCGATCGCGGCGGCCAGATCGGGGGCCGGGGTGTCCTCGGCCAGGGTTCCGATGGCCGCGTCGATGTCGTCGGCGCCGACGCCTTTCTGCATCAGCTTGAACCGGATGCCCTTGGTCGGCGTGCCCCGGCGCAGCATGTCGCCGGCCCGGGCCTCGGCATAGGCTGAATCGTTCAGCAGGCCGGATCGCTCATATCGCCGGATCAAGTCCTCGATCCACTCGGCGCCTTCCTGGGGGTCCGTGCCGTGGTGATGGGCGGACCGGTCGACCTTGCGCATCAGCACCCGGCGCAGGTTTTCGGTCGAGGTCGCAAAGCGCGACAGGTAATGCAGGGCCGCGTTCTCCAGGTAGCTTTTGGATACCTTCTTCGGCCCGCGGCGGCGGCGTTTCCCGGCGTCGTCGGGGGCCGCGCCGTCCTTGGCCGTGCGTGAACGGGGTGGACTCTCCATGGCCATATCTTATAAGGACCCGGATCATGACTGACCAGATTTCCCCTGCGCCCGCATCCGGGCCGCTGCCCATGGGCCGGGTCAATTGGACCGGGCTGAAGACGCTGTACCTGCGCGAGGTCCGGCGGTTCATCAAGGTCTATACCCAGACCCTGGTGGCGCCGCTGGTGACGACGCTGCTGTTCCTCGCCGTGTTCGCCCTGGCGTTGGGCGGCGATCACCGCACGGTCGGGGAGATTCCCTTCATGACGTTCCTTGCCCCCGGCTTGGTCATGATGGCGATCGCCCAGAACGCCTTCGCCAATACGTCGTCGTCGATCATGATTTCGAAGATTCAGGGCAATATCGTCGACAGCCTGATGGCGCCCTTGAACGCGCATGAACTGGTCTTCGGCTTTGCCGTCGGCGGCATGACGCGGGGGCTTTGCGTTGCCGGCGTGGTCTGGGCGGCCATGGCGGTGGTTGTCGGGCTGGGCCTGCACAACCTGTTCTTCGTGCTCTATCACGCGGCCATGGGGGCGCTGATGCTGTCGCTGCTGGGCCTGGCGGGCGGCATCTGGGCCGACAAGTTCGACCATATCGCGGCGGTGACGAACTTCGTCATCACGCCGTTGTCGTTCCTGTCGGGGACGTTCTATTCGGTTCAGAATTTGCCCCAGGGCGCGCAAGTGGCGGCCCATTTCAATCCGTTCTTCTACATGATCGACGGCATCCGCTATGGCTTCATCGGGCATGCCGACGGCAACCTATGGGCCGGTGTCGCCGTCATGGCGGCGATCAATCTGGGGCTCTGGGGTCTCTGCACCTGGATGTTCAAGACGGGCTATAAGCTGAAGGCCTGAATCCGGCGGCCATGGCGACGCGAAGCCGTCGCCGAACGGTCACGTTCACGCCGTTGACAAGGGGCCTGTGGATAACGATACTTCGCGGCTTTCCTGGGAAGGAAGACGGTTGAAGCTCCTGGAGAACGGGGGCTTTTTTCTGTTCTGCCTTTCCACATCGAAACGACGAGCCATAGGAGAGCGAAATGATCAGCGCCGTCATGCCGAATTACGCGCGGACCGCTTTCGCCCTGATCAAGGGTGAAGGTATGTATGTCTGGGCGGACGACGGCCGACGTTTCCTCGACATGGGCGCGGGCATCGCCGTCAATTCGCTGGGCCACTGCCACCCCAAGATGGTCGCGGCATTGACCGAACAGGCGCAGACCCTGTGGCATGTCTCGAACCTGTACCGCGTCGCCGGGCAGGAAAAGGTGGCGGACCAACTGGTCGCCCATTCCTTCGCCGATACCGTGTTCTTCAACAATTCGGGCGCCGAAGCCGTCGAGGCCGCGATCAAGATGGCGCGGCGCTATCATTTCGGTGAAGGCCAGCCCGAAAAGTTCCGGATCATCAGCTGCGAAGGGTCGTTCCACGGCCGCTCGCTGGCCGACCTTGCCGCCGGTGCCAATGAAAAGCACCGCGAAGGGTTCGGCCCCATGCCGGAAGGCTTCGACCATGTGCCGTTCGACAACCTGAACGCCATGCGCGCCGCGATCACCGACGAAACGGCGGCGATCCTGGTCGAGCCGGTCCAGGGCGAGGGCGGCATCCGCACGGCCTCGGCCGGCTTCCTCAAGGGCGTGCGCGAAATCTGCGACGAATTCGGCCTGATCATGATCCTGGACGAGGTGCAGACCGGCAATGGTCGCACCGGCAAGCTGTTCGCCCATGAATGGGCGGGCGTCACGCCGGACATCCTGGCCACGGCCAAGGGCCTTGGCGGCGGCTTTCCTGTCGGCGCCGTGCTGGCGACCGAGGCGGCGGCCAAGGCAATGACGCCGGGAAGCCATGGATCGACCTTCGGCGGCACGCCGCTTGCCATGGCGGCGGTCGGCGCGATGCTGGACGTCGTTCTGGCGCCGGGCTTTTTGGCCCAGGTCGACAAGATGGCCCGTGTTCTGTGGGACAAGCTGGGCGGCGTGGTCGCCAAGTATCCGCAAGTTCTGGAAGACGTCCGCGGCCAGGGCCTGATGGTCGGTATGCGCTGCGCCGTCGAAAACGGCCTGCTGGTCGACAAGATGATCGAACACGGCGTGCTGACCGTGCCCGCGGGCGAGAACGTGGTGCGCATGCTGCCGCCGATGATCATCGAAGAAAGCCATATCGACGAAGCGGTGGCGGCGCTGGACAAAAGCTGCGCCGAAATCGCCGCCGGCCTCAAGACGGAGAAAACGGGATGAGCGGACCGCGCCATTTCCTGGACCTGCACAAGACCGACGGCGACACCCTGCGCCGTATCCTGGCGCGTGCGGGAGAGATGAAGAAGACCGGTAAGGCGTCGCCGTCCCTGGCGGGCAAGACCCTGGTGATGATCTTTGAGAAACCGTCGACCCGCACCCGCGTGTCGTTCGAGGTCGCGATCCAGCAACTGGGCGGCCAGGGTGTTTTGCTGTCGGGCAACGATTCGCAACTCGGCCGCGGCGAGAGCGTGGCCGACACGGCGCGCGTGCTGTCGCGTTATTGCGACGTCATCATGATCCGCACGGACGATCCGGAAAAGCTCCGCGACCTCGCCGAATACGCCACGGTGCCGGTGATCAACGGCCTGACCGACGATTCCCATCCCTGTCAGATCATGGCCGACATCATGACCTACGAGGAACACCGGGGCGACATCGCGGGCCGCACCGTGGCCTGGGCCGGCGACGGCAACAACGTCGCGGCGTCCTGGATTCACGGCGCCGCGCGGTTCGGCTACACCCTGCGCCTGGCCTGTCCCGAGCCTCTCTCGCCGAAGGCGGACCTCATGGACTGGGCCAAGAAAGAAGGCGCCGACGTGATGCTGACCCGCGACGCGGAAGAAGCCGTTTCCGACGCGGATTTGGTCGTCACCGACACCTGGGTTTCCATGGGCGACAAGGATGCGGGTACGCGCCATAACCTGCTTACACCCTACCGCGTCGACGAACGCCTGATGGGTAAGGCGCGGCCGGATGCGCTGTTCATGCATTGCCTGCCCGCCCACCGTGGCGAGGAAGTGACGGAAGCCGTCATCGATGGGCCGCAGTCCGTGATCTGGGACGAAGCGGAAAACCGTCTGCACGCGCAAAAGGGCATCCTGGCCTGGTGCCTGGGCGACGTCTGATCCGGGACGCCCGGACGTGACCGAAAATCATGTTTGACGAAGACGCCATCCGCGACCTGGAACGCCGGGCCGCCGACGGCTGGCCGTCCTTCAGCCAGGGGTTGCTCGAAGGTTGGCGTTTGCGGGTTTCCGAAGGCGTTTCCAGGCGCGCCAATTCGGTCCTGGCGCTGGAGGAAACCGGTGAAAGCTCGCTCGCCGCGCGGGTCGACGCGGCGGAAAAGTTTTACGGTCAGCGGGGTCTGCCCTGCCGGTTCCAGATCTCCGGCGGGGTGCAGCCGCGCGGCCTGGATGCCGAGTTGGAACGCCGGGGCTACGAAATCGAGGCCCGGACCCTGGTCATGACCGCGCCGGCGGCGACCGTGCTGGAGCATATGGGCCGCGCCCCGGCGCCGCGCTTTCCGGTTCGGTTGTTTTCCCACCCGACGCCGGCCTGGTTCCGGGTTTACGGCGAAGGACTGCCGGAAGGGCGCGAACGGGGCCACCGCTGTAAACTGGCCGAGGGCCTGCCCAGCCCCCGCGCCTATGCCGTGCTGGACGCCGGGGCGGAACCGGCGGCCTGCGGGGCGGCCGTCCTGTCCGACGACTGGGCGCTGATCCTTTGCATGGCGACACGCAAGGGGTTTCGCCGTCGCGGTCATGCCGGTCGGGTTCTGGCGGCCCTTGCTCATTGGGCCGGAGAGGCCGGGCGCGAACGGCAGTTGTTCCTGCAGGTCGAAGTGGACAATCAGCCGGCCATGGCGCTTTATCACTTGGCCGGTTTCCAAGCCGCCCATACCTATTATTATCGGACCCAGACAACGGGCCCAACGACAGACAGAAATTCCACGGAAGCCGACACAGATCCCACTCATGCCTGATATCTCACTCCCCCTCGACGATTTGGTGCAGCCGTTCCAGGTTGACACGCTGGGTGTCAACGGACGCGTCGTGCGCCTGGGCCCCGTGCTTGAACAGCTTGTGGCGCCCCACGATTATCCGGCGCCCGTGGCCGATCTTCTGGCCCAGACCGTGGCGCTGGCGGCGACGTTGGCCAGCGTCCTGAAATTCGACGGCGTGTTCACGCTGCAGGTTCAAGGCGACGGACCCGTCGGCCTGGTCATGGCCGATATCACCACGGCGGGCGGCATGCGCTGTTACGCGCGCTACGACGCCGATCGCCTGGCCGAGGCCGATATTTCGGGCGCCCATGGCGCGCCGGTTCCGGCGCTGCTGGGGTCGGGTTATCTCGCCTTCACCGTCGATCAGGGGCCGGACACGGAGCGCTATCAGGGCATCACCGAATTGACCGGGGCGACACTGGCCGATTGCGCCCATGCCTATTTCCGCCAATCCGAACAGTTGGAGACGGCGATCCTGGTGGCGTCGAACGGCGATCCGCTGGGTGCCGGCGCGATCATGGTCCAGCGCCTGCCGACAGCCAAGGGCATCGCCGATGACGAGGCGGAAGAAAACTGGCGCCGCGCGGTGATCCTGATGAGCAGCCTGACCGCCGACGAATTGCTCGACCCGGAGGTCGCGACGGATCTGCTGCTCTATCGGCTTTATCATCAGGACGGCGTGCGGGTGACCGAAGGCCGCGCGGTCACTCATTCCTGCCGCTGTTCGCGGGACAAGGTCGCGCAGACGCTGAAATCCTTCCCCAAGACCGAGATCGAGGATATGGCCGAGGACGGCCGCATCACCGTGACCTGCGAATTCTGCCGCACGGATTACGTCTTCGAGGCTGATCAGGTCGACGCCCTTTACGAAGGCGACTGACGCGCCGCATCTGGGCGCGCGGGGCCTTGCCTTGATCCTGTCACAAGCCGACGCCAGTATGTGCGGCGCCGGGAGACGACAATTTTCAAGAGGAGACGACGACCGATGACGATCAAACGAGTCCTTTCCGCCGCGCTGATCGGGGTGTTCCTGGTTCTGGGCGCCTGCGCCACCCCGGACCCGAGCGTCACCTTGCCGGAGATCACTTTTCAGCACGCCCAGCAATTGAATTTGGACGTCGACCGGATCGAAATCGTCAATGCCTATTCGGCGCCGCTCGCCGCGCCCAATGTCGAACACAAGCTGCCGACGCCGCCGGCCCAGGCGTTGACCATTTGGGGGCGCGACCGCCTGCGGGCGGCAGGGCAGGGGACCGGGCGAATGGCCCGCCTGACCATCGACCGGGGCAAGATCACGGAAACGGCGCTGCCGCGCACGGAAGGCATCAAGGGGGCGTTCACCACGGATCAGGCCGACCGCTACGACCTGGAAATGTCGGCGACGCTGGAAATTTTCGATGCCCGAGGTGTTCGCCTGGGCCATGCCGACGCCCGCGCGACCCGCACGAAAACGACGCCCGAGGACGCCAGCCTCAACGATCTTCGCCGTACTTGGTTCGATTTGATGGAGGCCGCGTTGACGGATTTCGACAAGGAAATGGAAAGCAACGTGCGGCGCTTCCTGGGCGGCTGGCTGCGCTGACTCGCGCGATCTTTTCTTCCCGGGCATAGGTTCTTGAACCGCCGTGGCGGCCGCCGTCCTTGACCGCCGCCGTCCGGCATTTCACCATGCCGTCGGTTACATGTTCATTGGCCCGTCATCGTCCGGCGCGCGCCGCCTCGTTCCGTTCCCTGCCAAATCGCCAAGAGGAAGGCCGCCTTGCTGACCTTCACCGCCGCCGTCTTCTTCCTGTTCATCACGCCGGGCCCCGGCGTGTTGTCGCTTGCCGGGGTCGGATCGGGGTTCGGCTTCGCCGTTGGCCGCCGTTATATGATCGGCCTGTTCCTGGGGACGAACCTGGTGGCGCTGGCCGTGGTTTCGGGTCTGGCGGCGGCGGTGCTGGCGGTTCCGCATGTGCGCGACGTGCTGCTGTATGCTTCGGCGGCGTACCTGGGATATCTCGCGCTGCGCATCGCGCTGGCCGGATCGAAGATCGCCTTCATGGAACGCCGCAACGCCCCCGGCATTACCGGCGGCATCATGCTGCAGACCATTAATCCAAAGGCCTATGCCGTGAACACCACCTTCTTTTCCGGCTTCGGGTTCTGGCCGGAAAGTCTGGCGGTCGAATTGGCCATCAAGTTTGCGATCATGAACGCGCTTTGGGTCTGCGTGCATTTTCTCTGGCTCTGGGCCGGGGTGACCTTGCACCGCCTGGACCTGCCGGATCGGGTGCAGTTCGCGATCAATGTCGCCATGGCCGTCAGCATGTTGATTGTCGTCGTCCTGGCGGTCATCGCCCAGCAGTAATCATCCGTTCCAGGCATAAGCGGACGCTTATGCGCCAAGGAATAAGCATGGGCCCCCTCGCATGGCGCGGGTTTCGATGCCATTTTTGCGGAGACGGCGCGGCCTTACGCCGCCGCGCCATGATCCGACATGAATAAAAGGAGTTCCCCATGATCCGCACTCTCACTTTCTCGGCTGTCCTGCTCGCCGGCCTCACGGGGGCTGCGCTGGCCATGGACCTGACGCCTGGGACGCGCCTGGGCACCGATGCGCCCAAGATCACCGCCGCCCTGGCCGAACGCGGATACACCGTGCGGGAATACGAACACGATGACGGCTATATCGAGGTCAAGGTCCTGAAAGACGGCCGCCGTTGGGAGGTCAAGGTCGATCCCAAGACCGGTGAGATCATCCGGGTCGAGGCCGAGGACTGATGACCGCGACCGGGCCCGAGGGCGCCGCGGACAAATCGACGCCGCCGCCGGCGCCCGCTTGGGACCCGGTCGTCCGCCTGACCCATTGGTGCGTAGCCTTCGCGGTCGTCTTGAACGGTTTGATCGTCGAGGGCGAATCGCTGATCCATATCTGGATCGGCTACGCCGCCATTGCCTGTCTGCTGCTGCGTTTCTTCTGGGGCGTCATCGGCACGGACGAGGCGCGGTTCACCAGTTTCCCTCCCAGCATCGCCGCGGCGAAGACCCATCTCGGCGATCTCCTGGCGGGCCGTCACAAGACCTATCGGTCGCACAATCCGATTGGGACATGGATGGTCTATGCCTTGTGGGGGTTGCTGATCGTGGTATCCGTCACCGGCCTGATGATGGAAAGCGAGCCGTTCCCCCCTCATGCTGACTCGGCCTTTCAAGGGTTCCTGTCGTTGTTCCAGGAGTACGAACGCGGCCACGGCCACGGGGTCGATAAGGTGGTCGAGGAGATTCATGAAGTCGCGGCCGACATGGTATTGTTCTTGGCGATGATCCATGTCGGCGGTGTGTTCCTGGAACAGCGCCTCTCGGGCACGCGCCTGGTGCGTGCCATCATCAGCGGTGAAAAACGGGCGCGACCGACCGAATGACCGACCAATCGACCTCGCCGGTTTCAGCCCCCCGTCATAACCGGCGGATGATCGTCCTGACCGGCGTCCTGGTCTTGCAGATCCTTTGTGCCGTCTTTTTCCTGGGCGACGTGATCGAAGATTTCCGAATGGGCGGTCTTGTCCCTCATACCCTGTTCGAAGGGGCCGTCGCCCTGGTTCTGTTCCTAGGAGTCGTATTCTGCGGCCATGAGGTCAGGCGGACGATCGAACGCAGCCGCCGCGCCGAAGCCGCGGCCTCGGCGGCATCGGGGGCCTTCGCGCAATTGATAGAGACCCGGTTCGAGGATTGGCGGTTGACCGCGTCGGAGACCGAGGTCGCGATGCTGACCTTGAAAGGTTTCGATGTCGGTGAAATTGCAGGCCTGCGCAACACGGCGCAGGGCACGGTCCGTGCCCAATTGGCCCGCATTTACGTGAAATCCGGCGTGACCAACCGATCCCAATTCGTTTGTCTGTTCATTGACGATTTGCTGGAGGCGCCGATCACGCCCCAGCGCAATGGCAGGCGTTCCACGAGCGATTGAACAGCGACCGATCTAGTTCCGCCAGAACGCCCGGGTGAACAGCACGATCACCGTGAACAGTTCCAGGCGGCCCAGCAGCATGCCGATCGACATCAGCCATTTTGCGCCGTCGGGAATGTCGGCGAAGGTCGCCGACGGCCCGGTCTCGCCCAGGGCCGGGCCGACGTTGGCGATCGCCGTCGCGGCCGATGAAAAGGCCGTGACGAAATCGAGGCCCAAAAAGCCGAGGCCCAGCGCCAGCACGGTGAAGCCCAGGAACCAGACGAAGAAGAACGACAGGACCGAGATGATGACCTCGTCGGAAATCGGCTGTTTGTTGTAGTAGGGGATGAACACGCCGTGCGGATGCAGAAGGTGGCGCAGCTGCGTCTGGCAGGCGGCATAGAGGATTTGGAACCGGAAGACCTTGATCCCACAGGTCGTCGATCCGGCGCAGCCGCCGATGAACATGATGAAGAAGAAAATCGGCAGGGCGAAATGGCCCCAGACGGAATAGTCGTCCGTGGCGTAACCGGTGCCGGTGATGATCGAGATGGTGTTGAAGGTCGCGAGCCGCATGGAATGCAGCGGCGCCTTGCCGTGATCCAGCCAAAGCCATAGCGCCGTGACGATGATCACGACGACGACCGTCGTCAGGAACCATTGCACCTGCGGGTCGCGCGGCACGGCCATGAACTGGCCCTGCAGCATGCGGACGTACAGAATGAAGGGCAGGGCGCCGACGATCATGCCGGCGGAGGCCAGGTAATCGATGGCCGTGCTGTCGAAAAAGGCCATCGACAGGTCATGGGTCGAAACCCCGCCGGTCGCGATCGTCGTCATGGCATGGGCGACCGCGTCGAACCCGCTCATCCCGGCGAGCCAGAACCCACCTGCCCAGACCATGGTCAGGAACAGATAGATCACGCCGATGGTGCTGGCGATCTGGGCGGCGCGGGGCATCGCTTTTTCCGCCGACTGGTCGGAACTTTCCATGCGGAACAGCTGCATCCCGCCGACCTTGAGGACCGGCAGGATGGCGATCGCCATGACGATGATCCCGATCCCGCCCAGCCATTGCAACAGCGACCGCCAGAGGAGAATTCCCGGCGGCAGGCTGTCCAGATTGGTGAGGATCGTCGATCCCGTGGTGGTCAGGCCCGACATGGCTTCGAAAAAGGCGTCGGTGAAGCTGAGATCCCGTTCCGAGAACATGAAGGGGAAGGAGGCGAAAACCGTCAAGGAGACCCAGGTCATGGTCGTCATCACGAAGGCCTGGCGGATCGACAGGGTCCGCACCCCGGTCGCCGACGTCAGGGCCATGGCGACCCCCAGGAACAGCGTCACCGCCGCCGAGGCGGCGAAAACCTCCCAGTCGGGATTGCCCTGAAAGGCGTCGACCACCGCGGGCACGCACATGACAAGCGCAAGCGTCGCCAACAGCGTGCCGACAATCATCAGAATGGGGCGGAAATCCATGCCTTCCCTCGTTCGGTCCCGTCCGGGAAACGAGATTTAGAGCATTTTGCGTAAAGAAGGAACTAACCGACGCGCCGCGGCCTTCATCGCAAGGGGCGGCCGGTGGCCGCGCCCTCGGCGGGGTAGTGCCCGATCATCGCCAGGAACTCGCGCCGCGTCGTCGGATCGTCGCGGAACGCCCCCAGCATGCGCGAGGTCACCATGGTCACCCCCGGCTTGTTGACGCCGCGCGTCGTCATGCATTGGTGGGCGGCCTCGATCACCACGGCGACGCCCTTGGGCTCCAGCACCTCGTTGATGGTGTTGGCGACCTGGGCCGTCAGCTTTTCCTGGATCTGCAATCGCTTGGCATAGGTCTCGACGACCCGCGCCAGCTTGGAAATGCCGACCACCCGCCGGTGCGGCAGGTAGGCGACATGGGCGACGCCGATGATCGGCACCATGTGGTGTTCGCAATGGCTTTCCAGGCGGATGTCCTTCAGCACGACGATCTCGTCGTAGCCGTCCGTTTCCTCGAAGGTGCGTTGGAGCATTTCGGTCGGATCGGCGGCGTAGCCGGCGAAGAATTCCTCGTAGGCCTTGGCGACCCGTTTCGGGGTGTCGACCAGACCTTCGCGGGTGGGGTCGTCCCCGGCCCAGCGCAAAAGCGTGCGCACGGCTTCCTCGGCCTCGTCGCGGGTCGGTTTGGCGGCGGCCGCGATTGCGGCCTGCTCGGCCAGATTGGCCACGGTCAGATGTTTCTTGGCGGTCACGGTCGGTGTTCCCGGTCCTGTTGATGTTTCGTTTTCGGCGTCAGTTCAGGTTGACGCGTTCGTGGGGGCTGTCCAGCGAGAAGGCCGGCACGGTGACATCGAAGTAGTTACCGTCCTGGGTTTCCATCTCATAGGCGCCCATCATCATGCCCGACGGCGTCGCAAGCGGCGTGCCGCTGGTGTATTCGAAGGCATCGCCGGGGGTCAGCACCGGCTGTTCGCCGACCACGCCCTCGCCGCGAACCTCGTGCGAGGTTCCCAGGGCGTCGGTGATCCGCCAATAGCGGTTGATCAGCTGAACGGTCTCGGCGCCCTGGTTCTCGATGCGTACCGTATAGGCCCAGACATAGCGGTGATCCTCGGGCGAGGATTGGTCCGGCAGGTATTGCGGCTCCACGCTGACCTGGATGCCACGGGTCGTTTCGGAATAGCTGTGAGATTTGGTGGTCATGATCCGTCGTCGTTTTTCGCCGCGGCGTCGGGCCGCGTTTCCCTAGTTTAGCCCCGGATATGGGGGGTTTGTCCACCAAGGCCAAGGGTTAGTTTTCCGCCGGGCGTCCGAAGGCTTCCCGGAATCTTCTTGAATCCGCCGATGGGAAGGATACCCTTTAACCATAAATCGGAAATCGAAGGCCGGTGAACGGCCCCTTCCTGCGACTTCGAAACGAACGCAACTGGGAGGCAACGATGACCAAATCAGACAGCCGGCCCCGCGTCGCGGCGCTGGTCGGCCCATACTTGAGTGGGAAGACATCCCTTCTCGAAGAAATCCTAAGGCAATGCGACGCCCTCGACCGCAAGGGATCGGTCAAGGACGGCAACATGGTGGGCGACGCCACGCCGGAAGCCCGCGCCCGGCAGATGTCCACGGAAATGAACATCGCCAGCATCGATTACCTGGGCGATCCATGGACCTTCATCGACTGTCCCGGCTCCCTCGACATGATGCAGGACGCCCATAACGGCCTGCTGATCGCCGATGCCGCCGTGGTCGTCTGCGAGCCCGGGCGCGACCGGGCGTTGACCGTGGCGCCCATCCTCAAGTTCCTCGATCGGCATGAGATCCCGCACGTCATCTTCATCAACAAGATGGATACGGCCGAAGCCAGCGTCGCCGAGACCCTGGAGGCCCTGCAGGGCCTGTCGGACAGTCCATTGGTGTTGCGTGAAATTCCCCTGCGCGACGGCGGCGAGGACGTCACCGGGCATGTCGATCTGGTGTCCGAGCGGGCCTTTCGATGGCAGGAAGGCAAGCCGTCGGAACTGATCGAATTGCCGGAAAACATCAAGGGCCGCGAGGAAGCGGCCCGCACGGAACTGCTGGAAAGCCTGGCGGATTTCGACGACGCGCTGTTGGAGCAGTTGTTGGAAGACGTGGTGCCGCAGACCGGCGACGTGTTCGAGCACATGACCAAGGTACTGCAGGACGCCGCCATGGTGCCGGTGTTCTTCGGCTCGGCCGAGCACGGCAACGGCGTGCGGCGCTTGCTGAAGGCCTTGCGCCACGAAGCGCCGGGGCCCGAGGTCACCGCCGAACGCCTGGGCGAGCCGACAGGTGACGGCGAGGCCGCCGCCCGCGTGTTCAAGACGCTCCATGCGGGGCATGCCGGAAAGCTGTCGTTCGCCCGCGTCTGGACCGGCGAGATCGCCGACGGCATGACGGCGTCTCAGGGCCGGATTTCCGGCCTGTCCAAGGCGATGGGTCAGAAGATGGACAAGGTCGCCAAGGCCGGGCCCGGCGAGGTCGTCGCCCTGGGCCGCATGGAGGATGTGCAAACGGGCGATCTGGTCTCTGCCTCGGGCAAGGCCGGGGGCATGGATTGGCCCGCCCCCCTGGCGCCGCTGTTTGCCCTGGCCGTCCATGCGGCGGACCGGAGCGACGAGGTCAAGATGTCCGGCGCGCTTGCCAAGATTATCGAGGAAGACCCCTCGATCTCTCACGACAGCAATCCGGATACGGGGGAAATGCTGCTCTGGGGTCAGGGCGAGATGCATCTGATGGTCGCCCTCGACAAGATGCAGAGCAAATTCAACGTCGAGGTCGCCAGCGACCGGCCGCAGGTGCCTTATAAGGAGACCATCCGTAAATCGACCAGCCAGCATTCCCGGCATAAGAAGCAATCGGGCGGGCATGGCGAATTCGGCGATGTCCATCTGGATATCAAGCCGCTCGCCCGGGGCGAAGGCTTCACCTTCGGCGATACCATCACCGGCGGCGCCGTCCCGAAACAGTACATCCCGGCCGTCGAGGCCGGGGTGAGGGAGTATCTTTCGCGGGGACCGTTGGGCTTCCCCGTGGTCGACATCTCGGTGACGCTGACCGACGGTCAGCATCACAACGTGGATTCCTCCGACATGGCCTTCCGCAAGGCGGCCCAACAGGCCATGCGCGAAGGCATGCCCAATTGCAATCCGGTGTTGTTGGAGCCGATCTGTAAGGTCGCGGTCTCATTGCCCGCCGAATTCACATCGCGGATTCAGCGCCTGGCGGCCGGCCGGCGCGGCCAGATCATGGGCTTCGAAAACAAGCCCGGCTGGGATGGTTGGGACGAGGTGGAGGTGCAATTGCCGCAATCGGAAATGCACGACCTGGTGGTCGAACTGCGCTCCATGACCATGGGCGTCGGCACCTTCGAATGGGAGTTCGACCATTTGCAGGAACTGCAGGGCAAGGAGGCCGACCAGGTGGTCGCCCTACGGGCCCAGGCAGCGGAATAGGCGGTCCTGCGGGACGGATTGGTCCGGGACGGCTGCGCCAAAAAAAACGGCTGGAACCAAGGGTTCCAGCCGAGTTTGACAGGGAGGCTTCACGTCTGGGAGACGCAGGGGCCGCTACCTGGGGGGCCAGGGGGCGGTCCCGATGCCGGATAACCTCCGGCGGGGTGGCCCATTCGGGCCAGAAACTCTGGTGTCGCGCTGTCCGCTGCACTGCGTCATCAACGCGACACGGGTTATATATGTGCACCTGCGTGGTATACCACTCATAAACGTGCATTCCTGATATGCGTTTTGCGCATGGCTTAGGGTTTGCCCTGCGTTTATTGCAATCAGATGACACCCAAAGGTTGTCTGCCGTCCGTGAAAGCGCGGATTTGGGGGATTTCAGGTCGTTCGGCTTAGAACTGATCGGGGTTCAGGCGGCTGACCAGGAAATCGCGGAACACGACGATGCGCTTCGAATTGCGCAATTCCTCGGGATAGACGAAATAGGCCTCGATCGAGGGGCCGCGCAATTCCGGCAGGACTTCCTTCAGGTTGGTTGCCTCGCGGCTCATGTAATCGGGCAGGGCCCCGATGCCCAGACCCGATTGCACCGCCCGGTAAATGCCGTAGATCGAATTGACCCGCAGGACCGGCGTGCGCGTCGTCCCCGGCTTGGCCCCGGCGGACAGCAGCCAATTCAGGTTTTCCACCGGCGGGCGGGCGTCGTCGCCGTAGACGATCAGGTCGTGGTCGTCCAGGTCCTTCGGCTTTTGTGGGGTGCCGTGGGCCTTCAGGTATTCGGCCGAGGAAAAGACGTGGTAGTGCATGGTCATCAGGTAGCGCTGGATCAGGTCCGGCTGCTTCGGCGGCGCCAGACGGATCGCCACATCGGCCTGGCGCATGCCCAGATCCAACTCCGTATCGGCGAGGATCAGCGTGATATCGATATCGGGATACAAGGTCTTGAACTCGCGCATGCGCGGCGTCAGCCAGATCGATCCGAAGGCGACCGTCGTCGTGACCTTGAGCGAGCCCTGGGCGGAATCCTTGTAATCGGCGATCTGGGCCTCGGTCATCGCCAGCTTGGCGAACACGTCGTGCGCCGTGCGGAACAGCAATTCGCCCTGTTCCGTCAGGATCAGGCCCCGGGCATGACGGTGAAACAACGGGACCTTGAGGCTGTCTTCAAGCGCCGAGACCTGGCGGCTGACGGCGGATTGGCTGAGATGCAGTTCCTCCCCCGCATGGGTGAAACTGCCCGCCTCGGCGACGGCGTGAAACACGCGTAATTTGTCCCAATCCATGGGAAGCCCCCTGGGGCCTTGCCCCCGATCGGCCCGGCCCGGGTTTTCCCTTGGCCGGGGCCTTTCTGCCTTTGGTCGTGGTCTATTCGGCGGCGGCCTGCGTCGCTTCCAGTGCCGCCAGGAAGTGTTCGGCCTCCAGCGCCGCCATGCAGCCCGTGCCGGCGGCGGTCACGGCCTGACGGAACACCTTGTCCTGCACGTCGCCGGCGGCATAGACGCCGTCGATGTTGGTCTTGGTGCTGTCCGGCTTGGTGATGAGATATCCCTCGTCGTCCATGTCCAACTGGCCCTGGAACAACTTGGTGTTCGGGTCGTGGCCGATGGCGATGAACACGCCGTCGACGGCCCGTTCCGTGATCTCGCCGGTCTTCGCGTTCTTCAATTTCATGCCGGTGACGCCGGCGCCGCCTTCGGCGCCGAGGACTTCCTCAAGCACGGTGTCCCACAGAACCTCGACCTTGTCGTTCTTGAACAGGCGGTCCTGCATGATCTTTTCGGCGCGCAGTTCGTCCCGGCGGTGAACCAGCGTCACTTTGGACGCGAAGTTGGTCAGGAACAGGGCTTCTTCCACGGCCGTGTTGCCGCCGCCGATCACGGCAACTTCCTTGCCCCGGTAGAAGAACCCGTCGCAGGTCGCGCAGGCCGACACGCCGAAGCCCATGAATTTCTCTTCCGACGGCAGGCCCAGCCAGCGGGCGGAGGCCCCGGTCGCGATCACGACCGTGTCGCCGGTGTAAACGGTGCCGCTGTCGCCGACGGCGCGAAACGGCCGCACGTTCAAGTCGACTTCCATGATCGTGTCCTCGACCATGTCGGTGCCGACGTTCTTGGCTTGCTCGTACATCTGTTCCATCAGCCAGGGGCCCTGGATCGGTTCGGCGAAGCCGGGGAAGTTTTCGACTTCCGTGGTGATGGTCAACTGACCGCCCGGCTGCAGCCCGCGCACCAGCAGCGGTTCCAGATTGGCGCGCGCGGCATAGACGGCGGCCGTGTATCCGGCGGCACCGGAGCCGATGATCAGGACTTTGGAATGGCGGGTGGCGTCGGCAGAATTGGGCATGTCGGGATTCCTTGAAGAAACGCGGATACGAAGAGGCTCCAGGTGACGTCTGCCCAGGGTCACGTCGAGAGCGCCTAACATAAGAGGGCCCCGCGCCGGGCGCAAGCGTCGGGACCCCGCGAATTTGCGTTGAAAGACCCTGCGAAAAGGCGATGAGACGGACCCGCGATGGCGGGTTTCCGCCGCTCCCGTGACAGGGCTTTCCCCGAGGGGCGTTATAATATAATTTCGCAACAAAATTTCGCCCAGCACGGGGAAGGGGAAAGCTTCATGCAACGCGTGAAACTGGACAAGATTGACCGGCGTATCCTGCGCGACCTGCAGGCCGACGGCCGCATGACCAATGTGGAGTTGTCGAAACGTGCCGGAATTTCGGCGCCGCCCTGCCTGCGCCGGGTCCGCGCATTGGAAGAGGCCGGGTTCATTCGCGGCTATCACGCCGACCTGGAACCCAAGATGCTGGGCTACAACGTTACCGTCTTCGCCCAGGTCGGCTTGAATTCCCAGGCCGAACACGATCTGGACGCCTTCGAGGACGCCGTCCGCGCCTGGCCCCAGGTGCGGGAATGCCACATGCTGGCGGGCGAGACGGATTTCCTGTTGAAGGTCGTGGCCGCCGATTGGGACGCCTATCAGGATTTCCTGACGACCAAGCTGACCGCGGCGCCCAACGTCAGCCATGTCAAATCGGCGCTGTCGATCCGCGCCTCCAAGGCACAGCCGGGCGTGCCCGTCGATGTCGACGTGCCCGACGAGGAAGCGGTCTAGTCTCTCTTTTCGATTACTGGTCCAGCCGGCAGCGGGCCCGCACGCCTTCGGCCCAGGCCATGCCGTGGCCGGGCGCGTCGGGCATCGTCATTGCGCCGTTCACCGTTTTCGCCTGAATGTCGAACAGCGGCTCCAGCAGGGGGAAATCCTCCAGCCAGGTCACGTTCGGCTGGGCCGATGCCAGGTGGATGAACAGCGACGGCAGGAAATGCGGTGCCACCGAAATGCCGAAACTCTCCGCCGTGCGCGCCGCCGCCAGGCAGGGCGTCATCCCGCCCATCATCGCAAGATCCGGCTGCAGGATATGCAGGCCGCCCGCCGTGAGGTAGGGCATGATCTCGGCCATGCCCTGAAGGTGTTCGCCCGTCGCAACGGCCGTCCCCGTGGCCGTCGCGGCCAGGCGGGCATAGGCCGCCGTGTCCGCCGCCGGCATCGGTTCCTCCAGCCAGAGACAGCCCACATCGGCGCAGGCCGACAGCAGGCTCATGGCGCCTGCCAGGTCGCATTTCTCGTTCACGTCGGCCATCAGGCGCACCCTGTCGGGGATCGCGACCCGCACGGCGGCGAGCTTCGCCGCATCCGCGCCGTCGCCCGCCAGCCTCGGCTTGACCCCGGCGAATCCCTGTTCGACTTGGGCAAGGGCGATGTCGCGGGTTTCCTCCGGCCCATGATCGGGCCGGTAGCCGCCGGAGCCATAGACCGGCATCGTCCGCGCGGCCCCGCCCATGGCGATGCCCATCGGGACATTCAGCCGCTTCGCGTGCAGGTCCCAGGCCGCGACATCAATCGCCGCCATGGCCAGGTTATGCGCCCCCCGGCCGATCCGGTTGAGCGCCGCCGCCATGTGCCGCCAAAGCGCTTCCGGCGTATCGGCGCGCTGTCCCCGGACCCGCGGTTCCAGAAGGTCCCGCGCGGCGGCCAGGACGACAGCCGAGCCGCCGCCGATGCAATAACTGAACCCCGTCCCCGTGGCGCCGTCGCCGTCGGTCAGGTCGACCGCAAGCACGTCGATCTGCGCGACGCCGGAGCCGCCGACCGGCCGGTCCAGGGGCAGGCGAAGCAATTCCGCCGTGGCGTTCGTGATCGTGGTCATTTGGCCATGTCGTCCAATATCTGTTGCGCGATTTCCGATCCCAACGCCTTGGCGCGGGTGATGGCGACCATGCCCTGGCCCCGGCTGGGCCCGGTCCCCCGGCCGTCCAGATAGGCACGTCCGACCATCGCCAGGGCATCCGCATGGCCCTGATCGGCGGCTTTCTTATACCAGGCAAAGGCGGCCTTGGGGTCGGCTTCGATGCCATCCCCCTGGTCCAGCCTGCGGGCGATTTCGAATTGCGCCGCACCATGCCCCCGGTCCGCGGCGCGGCGGAAGGCGGCGGCGGCCACCTCCGGCAGGCGCGGCACCCCATGGCCCCGGGCGAACGAACCGCCGATCCGGAAATAAGCCGTCGCTTCGTCGATGGATTGGGCCTTGGCCTCCGCCGCGACCAGATCGTCCAGACCGTCCAATGCCTTGACCGCGACGGCCTGCTTCATTTCCTGGGCCCGGGGTTGGCCCCGCGCCGCGGCCCGCGACAACAGCCGGTAGCCCTTCACCGCGTCCTGTTCGACCCCCATCCCACGCATGTAGAACCAGCCGAGCATGGTCGTCGCGTACAAATGCCCCTGATCGGCGGCCCGCCCGTACCAATCGGCGGCGGCGTTCAGATCGGCCTCCGTGCCCTGGCCGCGCGCGTACATCCCGGCGATCAGGGCCTGGGCCTCGGCGTCGCCCGCTTCGGCGGCGGGGGTCAGTTCCTTGAAAGCGGCGGGAAAGTCGCCCGCGTTATAGGCGGCCTGGGCCTCGGCCAAGCCGGCGCGGGCGGGCGCGGCGGCGGTCATTAAAACCGCCGCCGTCAGCAGCGCCGCCGTCAGGCGGGAGATCGAAGAATGTGGCCGCCCGGCCGTCACGGTCCCGGCGTCAGCTCAGGTTGGCGCAGGCCCGCTGAATGCGCTGGCAGGCGTCTTCCAGAACGTCGGTTGCCGTGGCGTAGGAAATCCGGAAATAGGGCTCCAGGCCGAAGGCCGCTCCCTGCACGGCCGCGACGCCTTCGGATTCCAGGATATAGGTGACGAAGTCTTCGTCGTTCTGGATCACCTTGCCGTCGGGCGTTTTCTTGCCGATGGTGCCTTCGCAGCTGGGGTAGACGTAGAAGGCACCCTCCGGCGTGCCGCAGCTGAGCCCGTTGGCCTGGTTCAGCATGCTGACGACCAGGTCGCGGCGTTCCTTGAAGATCTTGTTGTTGGCTTCGATGAAATCCTGCGGACCGTTCAGGGCGGCGACGGCGGCGGCCTGGGACACGGCCGCCGTATGGGTGATGCCCTGGGACTGAACCATCGACATGGCCTTCACCAATTCCTTCGGCGCCCCGCAATAGCCGACGCGCCAGCCGGTCATGCAATAGGCCTTGGACATGCCGTTCATGGTCACCGTGCGGTCGTAAAGTTTGGGTTCGACCTGGGCCATGGTGGTGAACTTGAAGCCGTCGTAGACCAGCTTTTCATAAATATCGTCGGAGAAGATCCAGACATGCGGGTGCTTCAACAGCACCTCGGCCAGGGCCTTGATCTCGGCTTCCGTATAGGCGCCGCCGGTCGGGTTCGACGGCGAGTTGAAGATCAGCCACTTGGTCTTCGGCGTGATGGCTTCTTCCAACTGTTCCGGCGTCATCTTGAACCCGTTGTCGGCGCCGCATTGCACGACCTTGACCACGCCGCCGAAGATCAGCGGGATATCGGCGTAGGACACCCAATAGGGGGCCGGGACGATGATTTCGTCGCCGGGGTTCACGGTCGCCAGCATGGCGTTGAAGATCACCGGCTTGCCGCCGCAGGACACATGGATCTGGTCGCGCGCGTAATCCAGGCCGTGGTCGCGTTTGAACTTGCCGATGATCGCATCCTGCAGTTCCGGGATGCCGTTGACCGAGGTATAGCGCGTCATGCCCGCGTCCAGGGCCTTCTTGGCGGCTTCGATGATATGTGGCGGGGTATCGAAATCCGGCTCGCCCGCACCCAGGCCGATGACGTCCTTGCCCTCGGCCTTCAGGTCGTTGGCCTTCTGGGTGACGGCGATGGTGGGCGACGGTTTGACGGCGGAAAGCCGGTCGGCGAAGAAGGCCATGATCGAGGTCCTTGTTTTCGGGGCGTGACGAATGAATTCCTGGACGGCGGCGGGCGCCGCAGCGGCTGCCGCCGATCCGCCCGGAGACTACGCCGCCTGCCCGGTCCAGGCAAGCGGCGGTATGTCTCCGGACAATTCGGGACGGGCGGTCAGCCCGCGGCGGCGAGCGCCTGATCCAGGTCTTCCAGGATGTCGTCGATATGCTCGATCCCGATGGACAGGCGGACGTAGCTTTCGGTGACGCCGGCGGCGTTCTTTTCCTCGTCGCTGAGCTGCTGGTGCGTGGTCGACCAGGGATGGATGGCCAGCGACCGCGCATCGCCGATATTGGCGACGTGATACAGCAGTTTCAGGCCGTTGATGAAGGCCATGCCTGCTTCGGCCCCACCCTTAAGCTCGAAGCCGACAAGACCGCCCCAGCCGCCGGCCATATGGGCCTCGTTCCGGGCCTTGATGGCGGCGTCCTTTTCCAGACCGGCGAAGATCACCTTGCCGACCTTGGGATGGGCCTCCAGATGCTTGGCGACCGTCTCGGCGTTGCGGCAATGCTCGCGCATGCGCAGCGGCAGGGTTTCCAGGCCCTGCAGGAACATCCAGGCGTTGAATGGGCTCAGCGCCTGACCCATGTCGCGCAGCAGGGTCGTCCGCGCCTTCAGGATATAGGCGATGGGCGCGCCCAGTCCCTTGGCGGCCTCGGTCCAGACGGCGCCGTGATAGCTCGGGTCCGGCTGGGTCAGCAGCGGGAAACGGGCCGCGTTGGCTTCCCAATCGAAATTGCCGCCGTCGATGATCATGCCGCCGATCGAGGTGCCGTGCCCGCCGATGTATTTGGTCAGGGAATAGACGACGATCGCAGCGCCATGTTCGAACGGCTGGCACAGGGTGGGCGCCGCCGTGTTGTCCATGATCAAAGGCACGCCCATTTCACGGCCGATATCGGCGACCTGTTTGATCGGGAAGACGCGCAGTTTCGGGTTGGCCAGGGTCTCGCCGTAATAGGCGCGGGTCTTGTCGTCGGTCGCCTTGCGGAAGTTTTCCGGATCCGCCGGATCGACGAAGCGAGCCTCGATGCCCATGGTCTTCAGCGTGTTGGAAAACAGGTTCCAGGTGCCGCCGTAGATGTCGGTGGCGACGACGATGTTGTCGCCGGCCTGGGCGATGTTCTGGATCGACATGGCCGATGCCGCCTGACCGGATGAAACGGCGAGCGCCGCAGCACCGCCCTCGAGCGCCGCCATGCGCTGCTCCAGGACGTCGCAGGTCGGGTTCATGATCCGCGTGTAGATGTTGCCCAATTCCTCCAGGCCGAACAGACGCGCCGCGTGGTCCGTGTCGTGAAACTGATAGGACGTCGTCTGATAAATCGGCACGGCGACGGACGTGGTCGCCGGGTCGGCGCGGTATCCGTGGTGCAGGCAGATCGTATTCTTGTGCATGGCGGGTCTCCTCGATGGTGGTTTCTTGAGCCATTCCCCAAAGGCGCGGCGCGGCAATCTAGCAGAGGTTGCGGGCGAAAAGCCAATCGCCGTCGTTTCGCCCGGAACTGTGGCGAAAAGGCGGCCCGATTGCCCCGAAATCACCTTGCCGGAACCCTCGGGCGGCCCCAGTCCGGGTCTTCTATGGCGTCATGAACCGTCACCCGTTCCCCGGCGCCGAAAGGCCCATGCCCCTGATCGATGCCATCGGCCGCCGCTGGTGGGCATTCCCCTTGGCCCTGCTGATCAGCCTCGCCGTCATCGCCACGGTCGCCGCCGCGTCGGCCCGTGCGGACGGACCGCTGGGCGGCCGCCTGGTTCCGGCGGCGGCGATGGACCTGGGCGGTCTGTTCCTGCCGGCGGGCACAACCGAAGGCCCGGAAGGCGGAGACCTGCCCGGCGAACCGATGGTCCGCGTGGCGCCGATCCTCGGCACGGAGATCACCGTCCAGGTCTCGGGTCTGACTGCGCGGTATTCCGTGACCCATCATTTCCGCAATCCGACAGACCGCTGGACCGAAGCGATCTATACCTATCCCCTGCCGACCGACAGCGCCGTCGACCGTTTGACAATGACCGTCGGCGGCCGCGTCAGCGACGGCGTCATCAAGGAACGGGCCGAGGCGCGCCGCCTTTACACCGCGGCCAAGACCAGTGGGCGCCGGGCGTCCCTGGTCGAACAGCAGCGGCCCAATATCTTCACCACCGCCGTCGCCAACCTGGGCCCCGGCGAGACGGCGACCGTCGCCATTCAGTTCCAGGATCGCCTGGTCTTCCGCGACGGACAGTTCTCGCTGCGCCTGCCGCTGGTCATCGGGCCGCGTTACATCCCCGGCCGCGACTATCCCGTGAACTTCGCGGGTGGCGGCGGTTGGGCGCGGGACACGGACGTCGTTCCCGACGCATCGAAAATCTCACCGCCGCTCCGCCGGGCGGACGACGGCCGCGGCAACCCGGTGACCCTGACCGTCGATATCGCCGCGGGCTTCGACATCGGGGCGATCACCAGCCCCAGCCACGATATTCAAATCGACCACGGCGCGGCCGAACCCGGTCATGCCCGCGTGATGTTGGCCGGTGACGGTGTGCCCGCCGACGGCGATTTCGTCCTGCGCTGGTCGCCCGATGCAGCGTCCGCCGCGCCTCAGGCCGGGTTCTTTTGGGAAAAAGCCGGCGATGAAACCTATGGTCTGCTGATGGTCATGCCGCCGGTGTCCGGCGGGGCGGGCGTGCCCTTGCCGCAAGGCCCGGCCCGCGACGTGACTTTCGTGTTGGATACCTCGGGGTCCATGGCGGGCACCTCGCTGACCCAGGCCAAGACGGCCCTGGTCATGGCGTTGGACCGCCTGACGCCCGTCGACCGGTTCCGCCTGATCCGCTTCGCTTCGGGCTATTCCGACCTGACGCCCCGGCCCGTTCCGGCCGAGACAAAGACCTTGGCGATGGCCAAGGAATACGTCCGGGGCCTGCGGGCCGAGGGCGGCACCGAGATCGTCAATGCCGTGACGGCGGCCCTCGCGGGCCTTTCCGGCGACGGTCTGAATCCGCGCCCGGACGACGCACAGCGCCTGAAGCAGGTCGTCCTGATCACCGACGGGGCCGTCGGCGACGAAGACCGCCTGTTGTCCCTGATCAACGGGCGGATCGGCGATGCGCGGCTGTTCACGGTCGGCATCGGGTCGGCCCCCAACGGGTTTCTGATGACCCGCGCCGCGCGGGCCGGGCGCGGGACCTACACCTACATTCGTTCCGCCGACGAGGTCAGCGAACGCATGGCCGAACTTTTCCTCAAACTTGAACGCCCGGCGCTGACCGACGTGGCATTGAAATGGTCCAACGGCGACAACGGCGGCCTGGGCGCCGATCATGGCCTGGGCGCCGCCGGGGCCGAAGTCTGGCCCCGCCGCCTGCCGGACCTTTACGCGGGCGAGCCCATGGTCGCGTTGATGAAGCTGAATGGCGCGGGGCCGCAGGTCACCGTCTCCGGCCGCCTGGGTGGGCGGTTCTGGGAGCAGACCGTGACGATCACCGGCGGGGCCGCCGCACCCGGCGTGGCTGCCCTTTGGGGCCGCGAGAAAATCCGTCATCTGACGGCCGAGATGCGCAATGCCGCGATGCAGGGCGGCCCCGACGCCGAGGCCCGGCGCGACGTCTTGCGCGGGCGGATCGTTGAAACGGCGTTGAAGTTCAGTCTGATCAGCAAATACACCAGTCTGGTCGCCGTCGACCGGGAGCCGGGCCGCCCGGCGGGCACGGAGCTGTCCGAAACGCAGGTGCCCGTGAACCTGCCCGCCGGATGGCAACGCGACCATGTGGAAGGCAGCGCGCCCACCGATCCGAAACCGGCCCCGGGCCCGCAAAAGACCATGGCGCCCTCGCCGGACAGCCTGAGCCCCGATGCCCGGGCCACGAATGCCGCCGCCGATCCGGCCACCGCCCCGGCTGCAGACCCCGATAGCGCAATGGGCCGTCCCGAAGCGCCCGGTCAGGCCGCTGCCCTGGCCTTCGACCGGACCGACCCGGCCGTGCGCCTTCATCTGGCCGCCGCCGTGGCGGGGACGCCGCTCCTGGCGATGCCGCAGACGGCGACCCCGGCCGAGGCCTATATGGCGCTGGGTGTGTTGTTCGTCGTCGCGGCCTTCGCCATGTTGCTGCTGGGCTGGCGCGGCCCGCGTCCACCCCGCCCCGGCGGTGACGGCGCGGCCCCGCCCAAACCGGGCGGCGACGATTGATGCCGCCCGCCCGCGCCCGACGATTTCCTAGATGTTTGCTCCCGACCTCCACTGAGACTTCCAGACCGGCGATGATCCTTCTGACCGCCGCCGGTCTGGGCCTTTTTTCGTGGGGCGCCTATATCCCGGTTAAGGCCATGGCGGCACAGTTCCTGTTGCAACGGGCCTGGGATCAGGCACGGGCCAATCGTCAACCGGGGGGCATGCTGGCCAAACCCTGGCCCTGGGCCGACATGACGCCGGTGGCGCGCCTGTCGCTCGACCGCCTGGACGTTCATGACATCGTTCTATCGGGGGCGCAGGGCCGGACGCTGGCCTTCGGCCCCGGCCATGTCGACGGCACGGCCCTGCCCGGGCAGCCGGGGCATAGCGTCGTTTCGGCCCATCGAGACACCCATTTCGCCTATCTGAAGGACGCACACATCGGCGACCTGATTCGCGTCGAACAGCCATCTGGTGCCGCGAGCGGCTATCGAATCGTCGAGCGCAAGGTCATCGACAGCCGCACGGAAGAGGTCATGCTGCATCCCGACCGCGATCTTCTGACGCTGATCACCTGCTATCCGTTCGAAGACTGGACCCCCGGCGGACCGATGCGTCTGATCGTCACGGCGGAGAAGCGATTCTGATTAACGGCGCGGGCCGATTTCTCTATAACAGCACTGTCTCATCAATAAGAAACCGCATTCCCGGAGGAATTTCCCATGGCCGTTTCCGGCATCGACAGCCTGCTGTACCGCGATCAGTTCTCCACCCCCGCCATGCGCGAGGTCTTCGACGACACCTCGACCCTGCAGAAATTCCTGGATATGGAAGCGGCCCTGGCCCGCGCCGAGGCGAAGCTCGGCATCATTCCGGAGAGTGCGGCCGCCCAGATCTCCAAATCCGCCGACATGAAGCTGTACGATTTCGACGACATGCGCGCCGAAATGGCCCGCACCAGCCATCCCATCGTGCCGCTGGTCCGTGCCATGGCCGCGCAATGCGAAAAGCAGGGCGACAAGAAAGCCGGTGAATACGTGCATTGGGGGGCGACCACCCAGGACGTCATGGATACCGGGTTGGTGCTGCAGATGAAGGACGCGGTGGACCTGGTCCGCGAAGGCCTGGACGAACTGGCCGCCAACTGCGTCAAGCTCGCCAAGGAACACCGCGACAGCCCCATGGCGGGGCGCACCCATGGACAGCAGGCCCTACCGATCACCTTCGGCTACAAGGTCGCGGTCTGGTTGGATGAAGTCCGCCGCCAGCGCGAACGCCTGGACCAGATGGCCGAACGGGCCCTGGTCGGCCAGTTCTCGGGCGCAGTCGGCACCCATGCGGCGGTCGGTGAAAAGGGCCCGGAAGTCGCCCGACTGATGATGGAAGACCTGGGCCTGGGGGCACCCGCGATTTCCTGGCACGTCGCCAAGGACCGCTTCACCGAATACGCCGCCGTGATGGCCAGCATCGCCGGCACCATGGGGCGGATCGTCCGCGAGGTTGCGACCCTGCAGAAAACGGAAATCGCCGAACTGGAAGAACCGCACAAGCACGGCAAGGTCGGCTCCTCCACCATGCCGCAGAAACGCAACCCGGCGGTCTGCGAAGTGACGCAGGGCATCGTCCGCCTGGCCTGGGCCTGCGTGCCGCCGGCCTTTGAAAGCATGATCGCCGACCACGAACGCGACAAGGTCGCCAACCAGGTCGAACGTGACTTCGTGCCGCGCGTCAGCTGCCTGACGGAATCGGCCCTGCGCAAGACCGTGATGGTGACCGGCGGCCTGACCGTTCGGGCCGACAACATGCGCCGCAACCTGGATATTTCCGGCGGCCTGCTGCTGTCCGAAGCCGTGATGATGAAGCTGGGCGAGACGATCGGCCGCAACACGGCGCACGACATCGTCTACGACGCGGCGATGACGGCCTTCGAACAGGGCAAGGTGTTCCGCGATCTGCTGCTGGACGATCCGCGCGTCGCCGAGGTGATGTCGGCGGAGGAATTGGACGCTTTGCTCGATCCGGCGCGCTACACCGGTCTCTCTGCGCACCTCGTGGACGCTATTCTTTCCGGCAAGGGATGACCGGCGGGCGGGGGGTGCCTATATTCACCTCATGTCCATGGAATTGCAGCACGACCCCGCCCTGTTTCAGCCCCCCAAGAGGGAGGCGGTGGACGACGGCCGGACCTTCGCCCTTGAAAGCGAATACACCCCGGCCGGCGACCAGCCGCAGGCGATCGAGGAACTGACCGGCGGCCTGGAAGAAGGCGAGCGGGATCAGGTGCTGCTGGGCGTCACCGGGTCGGGCAAGACCTTCACGATGGCGCATGTCATCAAGAACCTGAACCGCCCGACCCTGGTGCTCGCCCCCAACAAGACCCTGGCGGCGCAGCTTTACGGCGAGATGAAGGAATTCTTCCCGGAAAACGCGGTCGAATACTTCGTCAGCTATTACGACTATTACCAGCCGGAAGCCTACGTCCCACGCACAGACACCTATATCGAGAAAGACGCCTCGATCAACGAACAGATCGACCGCATGCGCCATTCGGCGACGCGGGCGCTGCTGGAACGGGGCGACGTGGTGATCGTCGCCTCGGTTTCCTGCATCTACGGCATCGGCGCGGTCGAGACCTATGCCGAGATGATCGTGCGGCTCAAGGCCGGCGGCACCGCGGACCGGCAGAAACTGCTAAAGCAGTTGGTCGAGCTTCAGTACAAGCGCAATGACGCCGCTTTCGTGCGGGGGACGTTCCGGGTGCGGGGCGACGTGGTCGAAATTTTCCCGTCGCATCTGGAGGACCGGGCCTGGCGGCTGTCGCTGTTCGGCGACGAAATCGAAGGCATGTGGGAGATCGATCCCCTGACCGGCGAGAAGATCGCGACCCTGGACGAGATCATTGTCTATCCGAACAGCCACTACGTGACGCCGCGCCCGACGCTGATGCAGGCGATCCCCCAGATCAAGGCGGAACTGAAGCAGACCCTTTCCAAGCTGATCGCCGACGGCAAGCTTCTGGAGGCGCAACGGCTGGAGGAACGGACGACCTTCGACCTGGAGATGCTGGAGACCACCGGACATTGTTCCGGTATCGAAAACTATAGCCGCTACCTTACGGGCCGGGCCCCCGGCGACCCGCCGCCGACCTTGTTCGAATATCTGCCGGACAACGCGCTTTTGGTGGTTGATGAAAGCCACGTCACGGTGCCCCAGATCGGCGGCATGTTCAAAGGCGATTACGCCCGCAAAACGACCTTGGCGGACTTCGGCTTCCGTCTGCCGTCCTGTGTCGACAACCGCCCCCTCAAATTCGAGGAATGGGAAAGCATGCGCCCGCAGACGGTTTTCGTCTCGGCGACGCCGGGCCCTTGGGAGTTGGAACGTACCGGAGGCGTAATAACCGAGCAGGTCGTGAGGCCGACAGGGCTCATCGATCCTCTTTGTATCGTCCGTCCGGTCGAAAATCAGGTCGACGACCTGCTGATGGAGGTCAAGGAAACGGCGGCCAAGGGTTTCCGCACCCTGGTCACGACCCTGACCAAGCGCATGGCGGAGGACCTGACCGAGTACCTGCACGAACAAGGCGTGCGGGTTCGCTACATGCATTCGGACATCGATACCCTGGAACGCATCGAAATCATCCGGGATTTGCGTCTGGGCGCTTTCGACGTACTGGTCGGTATTAACTTGTTGCGCGAAGGTTTGGACATTCCCGAATGCGCCCTGGTCTGCATTCTGGACGCGGACAAGCCCGGATATCTGCGGTCCAAGACGTCTTTGGTGCAAACCATCGGCCGGGCCGCGCGTAACGTCGACGGCCGGGTCATCCTTTATGCCGACAACACCACCGAAGCTTTGGATTACGCCCTGTCGGAAACCAACCGGCGGCGCGAAAAGCAGCAGGAATACAACAAAGCCCACGGAATCACCCCGGCCAGCGTGAAGAAGGGGTTCTCCAAGGCGCTGGAAAGCGTTTACGAAGGCGACTACGTCACCGTCGACACCGGTGTTTCCGGCGAGACGGAACATGCCGGCCACAACCTGGCCGCCGTCATCGCCGATATGAATGAAAAGATGAAAAAGGCCGCCGCCGACCTGGAATTCGAGGAAGCGGCCCGCCTGCGCGACGAAATCCGGCGGCTCGAAGCCGTCGATCTGGGGCTGGCCGCGCCCGGCACGGCCCCCAGCCAATTCGTCAGCCGCAAACCCGGTGCGGAAAACCGCGCCGCCGGCGGCCCGTCGTGGAAGCCCAAGGGTAAATCCGCCCGCAAGGCGGCCAACCGGCCGCCGAAGCGGCGATCTTAGACCTCACCGGCGCCGTCAGAAAAACAACGGCAGGATCAAAACGCCGACGACGACGATCGCCGCGCCGACGAATTCCAGCAGAATGTCTTCGAAGACTTCCGTCCAGGTCCGCTCGTGCATGGGGCGGGACAGGATGAAGATGCGGACGCCCAGATAGAGCGCGACGACGAGAAGAATGACCGCTGCGGTGGTTGCCGTCATGGGATCGGATCCGCTGGTCCGGTCAGGCGCCGAGGAGGGTGGGGCTCATGTGCCACATGAGCATCCAATGCCCGCCCTTTTCGGTGATGATGGGATCGCGTTCCAGGCAGGCGACGGTGCCGGGGTCGAAGGCGACGACGCCGGCGTTCGCATCGCCGCAGGTCAAATACGAGGTAATACGGCTCATGAAGGGGTCGTGACCGACCACCATGGTGTCCTCGGTCCAACCCGAGGCCGCTTCGGCCAGGCTGTCGAGCCTTGACGCAGGGGTCAGGTCCTTCATTTCTTCGACGATGCGACCGGGCCCGATGACAGGCGAAAAGGCCAATGCCGTCTGCTGGGCGCGCAGAATTTCCGAATGAATGACCCGCGTCACGCGAATGCCCGCGCGGCCCAGAAACGACGCCATACGGCCGACGTCTCTTTTGCCTTGCTCGCTCAGCGGCCGGTTGGGGTTTTCGTCCTTGGTCATCGCCATCCCGTGGCGCACCAGGTAAAGCCGCATAAGAGCACTCCGTTTCTTCGCGCGCGGTGAGCCCGCGCACAACAGATTTTATATCAGGGGTGATCGCTTCGGAAAACTCGGTGGTGGTTGGAATTACTTTTTGTTGCGGAAATCGATCACGTTCTCAGGCCGGTCCGATTTCGCATCGTCCCTGGGGGCATCTTCTTCGCTGTGCAGATCGGATAACGAGGGGGCTTCCGCCGTAAACAAACGGGCCGCCGGGAAAATCATACGCACGTTCGTGCCTAACCCGGGCTTGCTGAAGATTTCCAGCCGCCCGCCATGGCTGCGAACATATGAGTCGACGAGTGACAGGCCCAGGCCGACGCCCCCTTCCGGTCCCCGGGTGTTGACGCCCCCGGCGCGGTAGAACGGTTTGGTGATGAACTCAATCTGATCTTCTTCGATCCCGATCCCGGTGTCAGTGACTTCGATCGCCAGGTCGCCCTTGCTGTTCAGGTCGACCTTGATCGTCACCGAATCCCCGTCGTTGGAATACTTGATGGCGTTTGCCAGGATGTTGATGACGCATTGTTTGATCAGCCGCGCACTGCCCATCATTTGGGGCAGGTCTTCCGCGATCTCGACCGTCACGAACCGGTTGCGTGTATCCTGCCAGCCTTCGGCGATCCGCATCACACCCTTCAATGTTTGGCCGATATCGAACAGGGCTTCTTCCATGGTGAATTCGCCGACGTCGATCCGCGCCATGTCGAGCATCTCGTCGATCAGGCTCAACAGATGCAGGCCGCTTTCATGAACGCCGTCGGCATACCCCCGATAGGCTTTGGTCAGCGGCCCAAGCATTTCGTTCTTCATGATTTCGGAAAAGCCGAGGATGGCGTTCAGCGGAGTCCGGAGTTCATGTGACATGCTGGCGAGGACTTCCGACTTGGCGCGGTTCTGCTCCAGCGCCCGGTCCCGTTCCAAGCGATCCGAAATCTCCCGCTTCACCCGCTGTGTGACGTCCCGGAAATTGTAGGTATAGAACACGCGGTCCGTCGTGCGCCGTTCCTCCGGCGCCTTGCGGGCGGTCTGGCGGCTGAATGCACCGGGCATGAATTCCAGGTAATATTCCGGTTCTCCGTGCGGATTGAAGCGGACGACAATCGGTTGGCGTTTGTCGTCTTGAGAATCCTTCTTCTTCTTCTTCTCGGATTTTCCGGGGAACAGGAATTCCTTGTTGGCGGGCAGGAATTCGTTGAGCGCCCGTCTTTCCAGGGGCTCATCGCCCGCCCGCAGCAAAGCCCGCGCGGCGTCGTTATGGACGATGATCTCGCCATAGGAATTGGTCACGACCAGACCGTCGAAACTGTTCTCCATGACTTCTTCGATGAACGCCCGCTGATGCATCAAATTCATGCGTTGGCGGAAGATCAGGATGGCGTTGGCCCAAAGGTCGCGATAGGCGGAAAACAGTATGAAGGAGGCGACCAGCAGAACGACCGCGGTCGGCGGCACGACGATCGGCATCAGGACCTGCAACAGCAGGACGAATGCGATGAAGCCACCTGCGGCGGCTCCGCCGATGGCCGCGCTGGTCTGCCATCTCAGCAATTCAAGGCGGTTTCCGACCATCAGTGAGATTAACAGAAGCCCGATGATGATCGCTTCGGGCCGGGGCGAATGCAGGGCCCGGCCCTGAACCAGGCTTTCAAATGCCAACGCCTGTAATTCTATGCCATGCAGGCGTCCGTAAACGGGGACCGCATGCTGATCGCCCAACTCGGTCGCGGCAGCCCCAACCAGAACTTTCTTGCCTTTCAGGGCGGACGGCGGAACCCGTCCTTCCAGCACATCGACCAGCGGATACCTCGGTACGGAATTGATATCTATCCCGAAATCCAGCAAGAAACCGCCTTGGGTGAAGGCCGCTGGCCCGGCCAGAAGCGCCGACATGGCCGGAACGTCGCCGTCCTTCCAAGGCACGACCACCGACATGCCCCGGATCAGGCCGTCGACCGATGGGCGGAACACGACGTTCCCCAGCTGCGCCGATTTCATGAAAACGGACAAGGGCTGAGTGTCATGGGTATGAAGGTCCGCGCCCTGAGCGCTTGAGCGCTGCCGAAAGGCTGGCAGGATGATCTTGCCGCTCGCGCGGGCAATCGCCGCCGCCAGGGCGCGGTCTTGTTCGGGTGTGGAACGGGAAGAGAAGTCGACGTCGTAGCCGATTTCGCTGACGCCGGCGGCCATCAATCGGTCGATGATGCGGGCGTGGATGCTTCGGGGCCAAGGCCAGACGCCGATCTCTTCCAGAGACCGCGGATCCATTTCGACCAGGACAAGGCGTCCGGTCGCCGGGCGCTTGGACAGGGCGAAACCGCCATCGACGAACAAGCGGTCCAGCGGCCAGAACCACCCAAGGGCATGGGCCGCCGATATCAGTAAAAAGATCAGGACATAAGGTAGGTGCCGAACGGCACCGGCCCTAATCCCGGACTGGGTCGGTTTCTCGTCGATGGCCGAAGGCCCCCTTATAACCTGACCGGGTCCGCCCGGTCATGGTCTTGATCGGATCGTCGGACGACTAATTGTTGCCGCCACCCTGCGAATGGCCGAAGCCGCTATTCCCAGGATTTCCACCGCCATTGCCGGGATTTCCACCGCTGTTTCCCGGATTCGGTCCACCGCCCTGGGCTTGGCCGAACGAACTGTTCCCCGGGTTGGCGCCACCGCCCTGACTATGGCCGAAGGCGCTGTTACCGGGCGTCCCGCCGATCACGCTGGATAGTCCATGGGCCAAGCCCTTCGGCGTGTTGCCGCCCGGGTTGGTCGGGCCGTTCTGGGCGTTATCGAAAGGATTGCCGCCCAATCCGCCTTTCTGCGGTCCGCCGTCGCGGCGCAGAAGGCCGTTGCTGATCTGGCCCAGCGAGGTTGTCTCGCCGGTGATGGCGTGGGCGATCCGCACGCCTTTGGCCTTGCCTCGGCCTTTGCCGACGTCTCCGTTGCCTTGCGATCCCGACGATGCCTGGTCGCCGACGCCACGGTCGGTGGCGGGCGAGGGCGTGGCTGCCGGGCTATTTTGAATGCCGACGCGGCCCCCGCCTTGGGGGCTGACCGCGGTCTGGCCGGGCCGAACGAAAACCGATTGGCCGGAGCGGATATCGGCAACCTGAACCAAGCCGTTGATCACGTGGACCACGGCCCCCTGCGCGCCGACGCTGGTGGTGAAGGTCGTGCCCTTGACCACCACGGCGACATCCGGAGTCAGAACCTCGAAATGCTGTTCCTTGCGTTTTTCCACATCGAACAGAAGGGTGCCGATGACATGGCGGATACGGGTCATCATCCCGTCTTTGCCGTCCCCGGGCACTTCCATGACGCTGTTGGGGGAGACAACGATCGTGTTCTTGCCGCGGCGAAGCACGGCGCGGCCATCGCCGTCGGTGACGATCCGCTGTCCGGCGCCGATCTCGTCCCCGGACGACAGGACGACCGGACGGATGCCGTTTTGCGTGACATGAACATTGCCGGCGCTTTCCACGATCGTCCAGGTCCCGCCCTCATCGGCGGAAACCGGCGCACAGATGGACAACATCGCCACTAGAAAAAAGACCGCCGCACTCAGGATAGGAGCAGCTTTGTAATTTTGGATCGCCATGTCTAAGAGGACCTAGATATTTACAGTGATTTTTTATATCGCCCTCACGTGGGATGGCCCAGAAAAAGAGCGAATGATCGGTTTTTATCCTCGTTGAGCACGATGTGTTGGCGTAATTTTAAGACCATGTTAACGATATAGTTTAGGGGGTCAATGCACACTTAAGTATGTGTTATTCCTCTCCGGTGGACGATGCCGGCATCGCCGGAAATTGGCTGGGGCCTTTGTGAATTTGATGATTGGGAAGATGTGGAAACGGGTATCGGTGTCGGCCGCGTTGCTGACCGGCGCCGTGGCCGTGATCGGCCCTGCCGGTGCGCAATCGACGGGGGCGTCCTCGAACCCGACGCAGATTGAACGCCAGATCGACGCACAACAGCCCCGGCGCCCGAACGTCCTGCAGCCGAATTTGGACGTGTTGCCCGACTCCCAGGTCACGCCGTTGAAGGACGCCTTCTCATTTGTGTTAAGCGCCGTCGCGATCGACGGGGCCGAACGGTTTTCGCCGGCCGAACTGGCCCCTTTGTACCGAAAGTATTTGGCGACCCGCGTCACCGAGGCCGAGGTCCAGGAAATCGCCCAGGCGATCACCAAGACCTATCGGGATGCCGGATACCTGTTTTCGACGGCTGATGTGCCGCCGCAGGACGTCCTGGCCGGGGTGTTGCGGATCCGCGTGACCGAAGGCTATGTCGCAGAGATCAAGCTAAGCGACGGGGTCGAACGTGATGGCGCCTTGTCGGCCTATCTTTCCCAAATTCTCGCGGAACGGCCGGTGCGCCTGGAGACCATCGAGCGGGCGCTATAGCTGATCAACGATCTTCCCGATATCTCGCTCATCGACGCGAGTATCAGTGACGGCACGGAGCCGGGCGCCAAGGTCCTGAATCTGAACGTCGAGCCAAGAGCCTTCAACGCCGATCTCTATATGGATAACCGGGGGACGCCCTCCTCGGGGCGCCTGCAGACTTGGGTTTCCGCTTCGGCGAACGGCGTTTTGTCGACCGGAGACCAGTTTCAGATCGGCGTCTTCACGATCCCCGATGCGCCCCGTGAGCTTCTTTACGGCCTGATCAGCTGGACCCAACCGCTGGGGTCGTGGGGCACCACAGCCGAGATCGCCTTGTCCGGCAGTAAGATCGACGCCGGCGCCGATTTGGCGGATAGCGAGACGGAATCCGACAGCCGCCGCATTCATCTGACCCTGCGTCATCCGGTCCTGCGCACGCGCCGCCACAGTCTGTGGGCCATTGGCGAACTGGATTTCTATAACGTCAACGAAGACCAATCCGGCGCACGGAACTACGAAGACCGCAATCGCATGGTGCGGCTGGGGGCCGAGTATTATGTGCCCGATGCCCTGGGCGGCGCTTTCTACACCAAGGCCGTCTATACCCGTGGGCTTGATATCCTGGGGGCGTCCAACGCGGGTAACGGCCAGTTATCGCGGTTCGACGGCAAGGCCACGTTCGACAAAGTCGCCTTGGAAGTGCGTCGATTGCAGAACCTTTGGGGCGGCTTCGGATTGTTCGCGCAGGCAAAGGGACAATGGGCCAATCAGCCCCTGTTGACCGCATCGGAATTTTCCCTGGGCGGCAGTCAGTACGGTCGGGCCTACGATTACGGCGAGGCCGTGGGGGACCGCGGCGTGGCCGGATTGGTGGAGCTTCGCTACACCGGTAAGGAGCCGACGGATTGGCTCGCATCCTATGATCTCTATGCCTTCTACGACGGGGGCGTGGCCTGGAACGACGGCGCCGCCCGCCAGGTCCTGACATCCGCCGGGGGCGGTGTGCGGGCCAGCTTCGCCAAAGGTATCTATGCGGACCTTCAGGCGGCGAAACCGCTCAATCACGAGGTCTCGACGGAATCCGACAAAGACCTTCGGGTGCTGTTCTCGCTCGGCATGGGGCTTTAGCCCGGGCGCCCGCCCCATCCCGACACTACCGATTACCTAGTAGATAATTGGGCAGTCACATGGCTCGAAGAGGGCCGGCGGAGCACCACCCGTTCACCCGATGCGATGCAGACAATAAAAAACGCCGCCCGAGGGCGGCGTTTCTCATGATGTTCTATTCGGTCGATCAGGCGACGGCGGCGACCATCGCTTCGGCCACCTTGATCGCGGCCTCGGCATCGGATTTCGCCTTGTCGTCGGCCGCGTCGGAAAGGGCTTTCTTCGCCGTTTCCAGCCGTTCCGTGGCCTGGGCCTTGTCGATTTCACCGACCGGCACGGCTTCCTCGGCGAGGACCGTGCAGGTTTCCGGATTGACCTCGACGAAGCCGCCGGCAACGAAGATCTGGGCTTTGACCTTGCCGCCTGCGTGGATGTCGATGACACCAGGGCGGACGGTGCCGATCAGCAGCGAGTGGCCGGGCAATACACCCAGGTCGCCTTCGCCACCGGGCACCACGACCATCTCCACGGGCTCGGAGGCGACGAGCCTCTCGGGCGAGACCAGATCGAATTGGATCGTATCTGCCATCTATCGGGTGTCCTTCGTTCGCGCGTCGGCCTTAGGCGGCTTCGGCGGCCATCTTCTTGGCTTTTTCCAGGGCTTCGTCGATCGTACCGACCATGTAGAAGGCCGATTCCGGCAGATGGTCGTATTCGCCGGCGATGATGCCCTTGAAGCCCTTGATCGTGTCTTCCAGGGGAACCAGGACGCCCGGCGTGCCGGTGAAGACTTCGGCGACGTGGAACGGCTGGCTGAGGAAGCGCTGAATCTTACGGGCGCGGGCGACGGTCAGTTTGTCTTCTTCCGACAGTTCGTCCATGCCCAGGATCGCGATGATGTCCTGCAGGGACTTATAGGTCTGCAGGGTCTGCTGCACGCTGGTGGCGACGGAATAGTGTTCGTCGCCGATGATCCGCGGATCGAGCATGCGCGAGGTGGAGTCGAGCGGGTCAACCGCCGGATAAATGCCCAGTTCGGCGATCTGACGCGACAGCACGGTCGTCGCATCCAGGTGCGCGAAGGACGTGGCGGGCGCGGGGTCGGTCAAGTCATCGGCCGGGACGTAAATGGCCTGGACCGAGGTGATCGAGCCCTTCTTGGTCGAGGTGATGCGTTCCTGCAGCATGCCCATGTCCGTGGACAGGGTCGGCTGGTAACCCACGGCCGAGGGAATACGGCCCAGCAGCGCCGAAACCTCGGAGCCCGCCTGGGTGAAGCGGAAGATGTTATCGACGAACAGCAGCACGTCCTGGCCTTCTTCGTCGCGGAAGTATTCCGCCTGGGTCAGGCCGGTCAGGGCGACACGGGCACGGGCCCCCGGGGGTTCGTTCATCTGGCCATAGACCAGGGCGGCTTTGGAATTGTCGCCTTCCAGGTCGATAACGCCCGATTCGATCATTTCGTGGTAGAGGTCGTTCCCTTCGCGGGTACGTTCGCCGACACCGGCAAACACGGAATAACCGCCGTGGCCTTTGGCGACGTTGTTGATCAGTTCCATGATCAGAACCGTCTTGCCCACGCCGGCGCCACCGAACAGGCCGATCTTACCGCCCTTGGCGTAGGGCGCGATCAGGTCGACGACCTTAATACCGGTGGTCAGAATTTCCGTTTCCGTCGACTGTTCGGCGAATTCCGGGGCCGAACGGTGGATCGGGGAAAGCATCTTGGTGGTGACCGGGCCACGTTCGTCGATCGGCTCGCCGATGACGTTCATGATGCGGCCGAGCGTTTCCGGGCCGACCGGGACCTTGATGCTGTCGCCGGTATCATTCGCCTCGGCCCCGCGCTGCAGGCCGTCGGTGGTGTCCATGGCGATGGTGCGCACGGTGTTTTCACCCAGGTGCTGTGCCACTTCCAGGACCAGCACGCGGTCGCCGATCTTCGCATGCAGAGCATTCATGATCGGGGGAAGGTCTCCCGCGAACTGAACGTCCACAACGGCGCCCAGGACCTGGGTCACCTTACCAACAGAATTCGTAGCCATTTTCTTCCTAGCTCCCGTTCAAATCGGTCTCTAGAGCGCTTCCGCGCCCGAGATGATTTCGATGAGTTCCTTAGTAATGAAAGCCTGACGCGTGCGGTTGTAGGTCAGTGTCAGGCCGTCGATCATTTCGCCGGCGTTGCGCGTGGCGCTGTCCATGGCGGTCATGCGCGCGCCGTGTTCCGAAGCCGCGCTTTCCAGAAGTGCCTGGAAAATCTGGATCGCCAGATTACGCGGCAGCAGTACGTCGAGAATTTCCGTTTCTTCCGGCTCGTACAGATAGACGCCGCCGTTTTCCTCGGCCGATTTCTCTTCTTCCGTTTCGCCCTTGGGCGGCTGGAAGGGAATGACCTGCTGCTTGGTGATGATTTGGGTCATCGCAGACTGGAAGCGGTTGAAGATCACGGTGCAGACGTCGAATTCGCCGGCTTCGAACATTTCGGTGATTTTGTCGGCGACCGCGTCGGCTTCTTCGAACAGAACGCCGCGTTTGCCGATCCCTTCGAAGGTTTCGACGATGTCGCCCGCGAAATCGCGTTTCAGAAGATCGCGCGCCTTCTTACCGACGCAGATGATCTTGACGGTCTTGCCGTCGGTCTTGAGCCGGCGCACCGTATTGCGGGTTTCGCGCACGATGGAGCCGTTGAAACCGCCGCACAGACCGCGGTCGGCGGTGCAGGCGACGATCAGATGCGTGTCGTCCGAACCGGTCCCCGCGAGCATCTTCGGCGCACCTTCCATATTGGCGACCGAGGCGCCGACGTTGGCCACCATGCCTTCCATGCGTTCGGCATAGGGGCGGGCGGCCTCGGCACCTTCCTGCGCGCGGCGCAGTTTCGCCGCGGCCACCATCTTCATGGCCGAGGTGATCTTCTGCGTCGATTTGACGCTGTTGATCCGGATTTTCAGATCCTTGAGCGAAGGCATGAAAGCGCTTTCCTCGTTTTTTCGTCAGGATGGGCGCCCGAAATGCCGGGCGCCCGTCGGTGAATGACCTGTCCCGACGCTTAGGCCGCGAAGGATTTGGTGAAGTCGTCCAGGAACTTCTTCAGCTTTTCGCTGGTGTCGTCGCTGATCGCCTTTTCCTCGGTGATCGTCGCCAGGATGTCGGCACCCTTGTCGCGCACGGCATCCAGCAGGCGGCTTTCATAGGTCGTGATGTCGCCGACGGCGATGCCGTCCGCGTAACCGTTGACCCCCGCGAAGATGACGACGACCTGTTCGGCCACCGTCAGCGGCGAATACTGCGGCTGCTTGAGAAGCTCGGTCAGGCGCGCACCGCGGGCCAGCAGACGCTGCGTCGCCGGATCGAGATCCGAAGCGAACTGGGCGAAGGCGGCCATTTCACGATACTGGGCCAGTTCCAGTTTGATGGAGCCGGAAACCTGCTTCATCGCCTTGGTCTGGGCGGCGGAACCGACGCGGGAAACCGACAGGCCGACGTTCACGGCCGGGCGGATGCCCTTATAGAAGAGTTCCGTTTCCAGGAAGATCTGACCGTCGGTGATGGAAATCACGTTGGTCGGAATGTAGGCGGAGACGTCACCGGCCTGGGTTTCGATGACCGGCAGGGCGGTCAGCGAACCGGCGCCCAGGTCGTCGTTCATCTTGGCCGCACGCTCGAGCAGGCGGGAGTGAACGTAGAACACGTCACCCGGATAGGCTTCACGGCCCGGCGGGCGGCGAAGCAGCAGGGACATCTGGCGATACGCGACGGCCTGCTTGGACAAATCGTCATAGAAGATGACGCCGTGCATGCCGTTGTCGCGGAAGTATTCGCCCATGGCGCAACCCGTGTAGGGGGCCAGGAACTGCATCGGCGCCGGCTCGGAAGCGGTGGCGGCGACGACGATGGAGTATTTCAGGGCGTCGTAATCTTCGAGCGTCTTAACCAGCTGGGCCACGGTGGATCGCTTCTGGCCGATGGCGACGTAAACGCAGTAGAGCTTTTCCGACTCGTCCTTGGCGTTCTCGTTGACCGACTTCTGGTTCAGGATGGTGTCGATGATCACGGCGGTCTTGCCGGTCTGGCGGTCGCCGATGATCAGTTCGCGCTGGCCGCGGCCGACCGGGATCAGGCTGTCGATCGCCTTCAGGCCCGTCTGCACCGGCTCGTGCACGGATTTACGCGGGATGATGCCCGGCGCCTTGACTTCGACCAGGCGGCGTTCGGTGGCGTCGATTTCGCCCTTGCCGTCGATCGGGTTGCCCAGGCCGTCGACAACGCGGCCCAGCAGGCCCTTGCCCACCGGCACGTCGACGATGTCGCCCGTCCGCTTGACGGTGTCGCCTTCTTTAATATCCCGGTCGTCGCCGAAAATAACGACACCGACGTTGTCGGTTTCCAGGTTGAGCGCCATGCCCTTGATGCCGCCCGGGAATTCGACCATTTCGCCGGCCTGGACCTGGTCCAGACCATAGACACGGGCGATACCGTCACCGACGGACAGCACCTGGCCGACTTCCGCGACCTCGGCTTCGGAGCCGAAATCGGCGATCTGTTTCTTAAGAATGGCGGAGATTTCCGCGGCGCGGATTTCCATGTTGGGATCCCCTCTATCGCATGCTTAGGCGAAGTTGCTGAAGTTTGGTTTTGATCGTGGAATCGATCATACGCGAACCGACCTTGACCATCAGGCCGCCCAGGAGGTCTTCGTCCACCCGGGCGTCCACGGCCACTTTCGTGCCCATGGCCTTTTTCAGTCCGTCTTCGATCGCTTGACGTTGCGCGTCGGTCAATGCCTGGGCGGTCGTGACCTCGGCGGTCAATTCACCCCGGCGGCGGGCGAGAATGCCCTGAAACTGCTTGATCATCGCGGTCAGCGCGAACAACCGGCGGTTCTGCGCGACGACGCCGATGAAGCGTTTCGTCAATTCGGAAACCCCCGCCTGGGTCAGAATCGCATCCATCGCGGCGATCTGATCGTCGCGGGCGATGACGGGAGAACGGATGAGACGCGAAAGGTCGTCGCTGTCGGCGACCATGTCGCTGATGGCGCTGAGATCCTGGGCAACCGTATCCAGCTGCTTGTCGGCCTCGGCCAATTCGTAAAGGGCGGTCGCATAACGACCTGCAAGGCCGGAAGAGCCTGCGATATCCGATGACACCTGGGAAACCCCTTGATTAAGTTTTTTTACGGACCCTGAACGCCGGTTTCAGCCGGATTCACACGCCGTGAAAGGCGCAAAATCCCGCCAATTCCGGCGGGCCCCGCCTGAAAAGCGCGGCCAGTCCTACCACAGTGGTTTCGCCCTTGCAACCAGAGTCGGCCCGGGTTTTTCACATCCTGTGAAAGTCCCCGGATTGGGCCCGTTTCGGGCGTTTCCGGAGGGGGCTAAACAGCCCTTGTGGGGACGTCCGCCTGGGGCATTGATTGAATGCCTGGGCCCCACTCAATCGTACGTAGGTCCGCTAGGCGAGGCGGGTACGGATTTCCAATGTGTTTCGATCATTTCTCTCACTCTGGCTTCATTATCGCCAGGCTTGAGGTGGAGGTAGAGAAACCTCAGCAATTGCTGATCGCGCGGGGAGAGTGTTTTCTCCCAGTTGAGCGGATGTTCGTCTGATTCGAAAAACAAGCTGTCAGGATAGTGAGGAACGTCGTTTTGCGGACCCAACGCTTGAACGAGTTCCTCTAAAATGACGGATCGCGTCCGCTTCCCCGGCAAATTTTCAGCAACGCCGATGACGGCTTTCAGCATTGCCCCGCTCGATTTGTCCAACGTCGGACAGACAAAACCGAAATCCGCGCCCCAAGCTTCGCACTTGTAGATGTCCTTCGTTTTCCAGAGCATGCCGAGAGGGCGGCCTTCTATTATTATGTCTGCCTCTCCTTGAATAAGGTGCAGCGACATGTTGGTGCCAGCCAACGTTTGGTTGATTTCGGAAATTACGTCCTCGACGTCGTTTCTGAAGCTCGGCCCCCCTGCATGGACGGTGACGGATGCTGATTTGGTCCATCGGGTGACCGGATAGCGATGGATGCTGTTCTCCAGCCCCAGGAGGACTTCCAAGACGAAGTCGATCTCTTTCGCATCCAGGCCGCGCGCGTGTTCTGTCTGAGGATGCGGGCAGTTTGCCCACAATACCGAAACCAAAAAAGCGGCGGCTAGCACAGGTATCAGTTTACTGCGGCGCATTTGCCCACCCTTCGGATGCTCAAGTCTGGCTTCCAATCTACATAGGAGAGAAGATTTCTAGAATCTCCTCACTCATAAATTTCATCATACCTGCCGGTCTTCGGGTTGTAGTGGCCGCGTGGCGAGCCGCCTCCTCGGCCGAGAAGGCTGCCGCCTTGTGATGCTTTTGCTCTTCTTTCCACGTCGCTTTTGAGGCTGTCAGCCAATCCCTGAAAATAGTCGATTACCCCAGAGCCGATGTCCTGGAATAGCTGGTTGGTTTTGGCACGGTTGGCTTTTCCCCGGTCCTCGATCTTTTTGCGATCTTCGCGACGCCGTTTCGCGGGGGCCTTCGCAATGTCATTCGACATTGCTGCTACGGTCGGGCCATCGGGGTTCGCGATGCCGTCACGCGCCAATTTTCGGGCGGCCTGGTATTCGATCATGCTGTCCTTCAATTCCGAGTGATAAACACCGGATGGGCCTTGGTTGCGGTCCACGGTGAAATAGCCAAGGCGGTCCAAGGCCGTTTCGATTTTGGCGACGTCGTCGGGGCGGTTGCGTTCGGCCGGGCCAACTGAATCGCCCAAGCGCCCCAGGTCGGAGACGCTGAATTGAAAAGGGGAGAGCGGGGTGAACATGGCGGCTGTGATCCTGACTGATGATGGATAAAGAGAATATTATCCTATTTTATGCGATTATGTCAAGAACAAATACTGAACATATGTGCTCTGCCGTGTACTTGTGGCTAGTCGTGCGAAGGTTGGTCTCGATTACATGAAGGAATAGGGGTCGACGTCGATCTGCACGCGGACCTTCTTGGGGATCGCCGCACGCCGGATCCAGTCGCGCACGATCGGTTGCACCTGTGTGCCGCGTCCGGCCTTCAGCAACAACCGGCGGCGGTGGCGGCCGCGAATCATGGCGAGCGGTGCGGGGGCCGGGCCGAGAACCTGGATCCCGTTCCCTTGCGGCGCCGCGCGGCCCAGGGCGCGGGCCCCGGCGTCGACCGCCGCTTCGTCCGTGCCGGAAACGATCAATCCGACCAATCGGCCGTAGGGCGGCATATGGGCGTCTTCCCGGCCTTTCGCCTCCGCCGCCAGGAAGGCTTCCCGGTCGCCCGCCGCGATGGCGGCCATCACCGGGTGTTCGGGCATATAGGTCTGGATCACCACGCGGCCCGGGTGTTCGGCGCGGCCCGCCCGACCGGCGACCTGGTATAGAAGCTGATAAGTCCGTTCCGCCGCCCGCAGGTCGCCGCCGGACAGGCCCAGGTCCGCGTCGATCACGCCGACCAGGGTCAGCATGGGAAAGTGATAGCCCTTGGCGACGATCTGGGTGCCGACGATCAGGTCGACCTCGCGGTTTTCGATGCGGTGGACGAATTCGCGGGCCGTGCGTTGGTTATAAAGATTGTCCGACGTCGCCATGGCGACGCGGGCTTCCGGATAAAGGGCGGCGACTTCCTCGGCCAGGCGTTCGACGCCGGGGCCACAGGGCACCAGCGAATCCTCGGCCCCGCATTCCGGGCATTTCGGCGGCGGCGCCATCTGATATCCGCAGTGATGGCATTGCAGACGTTGCAGCAGGCGGTGTTCGACCAGCCAGGCCGTACATTGCGGGCATTGCAGGCGGTGGCCGCAGGCCCGGCAAAGGGTCAGCGGCGCGTAGCCCCGCCGGTTGAGGAACAGCAAGGCCTGTTCCCCGCGTTCGAGCGTGCCGTCGATGGCTTCGCGCAAGGGCGGCGACATCCATTGGCCGCGTTGCGGCGGGGTCTTCGTCAGGTTCACCAGTTCGATATCGGGCAGATCGGCGCCGCCGTGCCGCGCCGGCAGATGCAGATGGCTGTATCGCCCCCGGTCCACATTGGCCTGGGTCTCTAACGACGGCGTGGCGGAGACCAGGGAAATCGGGATTTTGCCCAACTGCGCCCGCACCACGGCCATGTCGCGGGCATTGTAGACGACGCCCTCTTCCTGCTTGAACGACCCGTCGTGTTCTTCATCGACGATAATCAGGCCCAGATCGGGGTAGGGCAGGAACAGCGCCGACCGCGCGCCGACCACCACGCCGGCGCGGCCCTCGGCGATGTGGCGCCAGGTTTCGCGGCGCTGCGCCATGGTCAGGTCGGAATGCCACAGGGCGGGCTCCGACCCGAACCGGGCGCGGAAGCGTTCCAGCCATTGCGCCGATAGCGCGATTTCCGGCAGCAGAACCAGAACCTGCCGCCCGGCCTTCAGGCAATCGGCGACGGCCTGAAGGTAGACCTCGGTCTTGCCCGATCCGGGCACGCCTTCCAGCACCTGGACGGAAAACCCGTCGGCGACCGCCGCCGACAGGGCATCCGCCGCCGCCGTCTGTTCCGGCGACAGGTCCGGGCCGCCTTTCGCCAGGTCCGGCGGATCGGGCGGCGGGAAGGGGGCGATGGCATGTGGGGCCAGTGCGCCGAGCTCGGCC
>MDTA01038224.1_pt1 | contig 95345 bp, 73 predicted proteins | sample 811151 | NCBI WGS metagenome assembly MDTA01 (sample SAMN05326648, study PRJNA326480) | marine metagenome | isolation source: seawater | place: Indian Ocean: South | collected 2010 | reverse complement strand
GGCCCAGGAACCGGGTGCCGAGCCCGGCGCCCTCGCTGGCCCCTTCGATCAGGCCGGGGATATCGGCCAGCACGAAGGACCTCTGATCGACCGCGACGACGCCCAGGTTGGGATGCAGGGTGGTGAAGGGATAATCGGCGATCTTCGGCTTGGCCCGGGAACAGGCGGACAGGAACGTGGACTTGCCCGCGTTGGGCAGGCCGACCAGGCCGGCGTCGGCGATCAGCTTGAGGCGCAGCCAGACCCAGCGTTCCTCGCCGGGGAAACCGGGAATGGTCTTGCGCGGCGCGCGGTTGGTCGATGATTTGAAACGCGTGTTGCCCAGGCCGCCGTCACCGCCCTTGAGCAGCACCACCCGCTCGCCGACATGCGTCATGTCGAGCAGCACGGTTTCCTTGTCGTCGTCGAGGATCTGCGTGCCGACGGGCACCTTGAGCACGATATCGTTGCCGCGCCCGCCGGTGCGGTTCTTGCCCATGCCGTGGTTGCCGCGCCCGGCCTTGAAATGCTGTTGGTAGCGGAAATCGATCAGCGTGTTCAGGCCGTCGGCGCATTCGATGATGACGTCGCCGCCGCGTCCGCCGTCGCCGCCGTCGGGACCGCCGAACTCGATGTACTTCTCGCGGCGGAACGACATGCAACCGCTGCCGCCGTCGCCGCTTTTCAAGAACACCTTTGCTTCATCGAGGAATTTCATCGCCGGAATCTACACTGTACTGCGGACATGAAAAACGGGGGAATGGCTGGCCATTCCCCCGCGAATTCATCGTCGCGAATGGCCGCTCAGTCCGTCAGTTGGACGGCTCCACCGAAACGTAGGTACGACCCTTGGCCTTCGTCGCGAAGGCGACGCGGCCTTCGATCTTGGCGAAGATCGTGTGATCCTTGCCCATGCCGACGTTTTCGCCCGGGTGATACTTGGTGCCACGCTGGCGCAGGATGATGTTGCCGGGGATCACGGCCTGACCGCCCGACTTCTTGAGACCCAGGCGGCGACCCTCGGAGTCGCGGCCGTTGCGTGAACTACCACCGGATTTCTTATGTGCCATCGGTGCCTACTCCTTATTCCTCGCCCTTCTTGGGGGCGGCTTTCTTGGCGGGGGCCTTCTTGGCCGCGGGCTTTTTCGCCGCAGGCTTGGCATCCGCCTTGGATTCCGTTTTCGCGTCGGCCTTCTTGGCCGCCGGCTTCTTGGCCGCCGGTTTGGCTTCGGCGTCGGCCTCGGCCTTCTTCGGGGCGGCCTTCTTCGCAGCGGCGGGCTTGGTGCCGGTGGCGCTCACATCAAGGATGCGCAGCACCGTTTCCAACTGCCGATGGCCCTTGAGGCGGCGATAATTGTGGCGCCGCTTCTTCTTGAAGATAAGGACCTTGTCGCCCTTCTGCTGTTCCAGGACTTCGGCGAAGACCGCCGCTTTTTCGACCACAGGCGTGCCGACCGTCGGGGCTTTGCCCTCTTCGCCGAGCATCATCACCTGGCCGACTTCAACCGTGTCACCCGGGGCACCCAGCATCTTTTCGACGACCAGGATATCACCCTTGGTCACCCGATACTGCTTACCGCCGGTCTTGATAACCGCGTACATCGTTTTCTGAACCCTATTAATTGTTGATCTTGTTTGGTTTTATTTACCCGCCGCCACGCCGGAAAACCGGCCCGGAAGCGGAAGAGGCGGCACTATAGCCATCAAACCGCATAAGTCAATGGCGGAAACGCCCCGAAAGGCGCGGTTTCCCGGGCGCCATCCAATGCCGCACCTCCCCCCTGGACGTCCCTCTCCGCCCCCTGCACAGCAGCCCGCGCGCCACGCCACGCTCGGCCCATCCACACGCCCCATGCAACGAACCTGTAGACATGGCGAAATTGCTGACTATAAAGGGGCGTTCCCGGACCATATTTGGTTACGACACGATCGGGCGGCGCCGTGGCAGGCCCCGCCGGGCCTAGAAAATCGAATGGTTTTCAAAGGCTTCTAGGAGAGGTGCCGGAGTGGTCGAACGGGGCGGTCTCGAAAACCGTTGTGCCTTATGGGTACCGAGGGTTCGAATCCCTCCCTCTCCGCCATTTTGCCATTCCCCGACACTCGCGCTCGTTCGCCAACATCCGGAAAAATACCGTAAATACTGGAGTTTTGGCACACGATTAACCTTCCTCGTTCGCCGACGTTCGCCTACAATCAATCATCCATGATGGGTTGATTGATGGGTAAATTGAATGGCACGTGAGATCGGGAAGCTGTCGGCGGTCGCTGTCCGCAACCAATCGAAGCCTGGCCTGCACGGCGATGGGGGCGGACTTTACCTGCAAGTGACCAAGGCAGGCGTGAAGACCTGGATCTATCGCTTCATGCTTTCCGGGCGTCGGCGCGACATGGGACTTGGGCCGCTGCACACGGTTGGCCTGGCCGAGGCCCGCGAAGAAGCGCGGCGCTGCCGCCAACTCGTGCGGCTAGGCATTGACCCTATCGAGGATAGGAAGGCGACTAAACTTGCCGCCAAGGCCGAGGCCCTGAAGGCCATGACGTTCAAGGAATGCGCCAAGGCTTACATCAAGGCCCATGAAGCCGGCTGGAAGAACGACAAGCATATTGCCCAGTGGAACTCGACACTGACGACCTACGTCTATCCGACCATCGGCGCCCTGTCGGTCGATGCCATCGATACCGGGCTCATCATGAAAATTCTGGAGCCCATCTGGACAACCAAGACCGAAACCGCCAGCCGGGTGCGCGGGCGCATGGAAGCGATCCTAGACTGGGCCACCGTCCGCAAGCACCGCACGGGGGAGAATCCGGCGCGATGGAAAGGACATCTCGATCACTTGTTGCCGGCGCGCGGCAAGGTTCAGAAGGCAGGCCATCATTCGGCCCTCCCTTATGACAAGATCGGGGCGTTCTTAAAGGCCCTGCGCGCTCAGGAAGGCATCGCGCCTCGCGCCCTGGAGTTCGCCATCCTGACCGCCGCGCGGACAGGCGAAGTCATCGGCGCGACCTGGCAGGAGATCGACATGGAGAAGGGACTCTGGACGATCCCCGCCGAACGCATGAAGGCTGACAAGGAACATCGCGTCCCGCTCTCCGAACCCGCCTTGGAAATTTTGAAGGGTATGCAGGAGGTTCGAGACGGCGACTTTGTCTTCCCCGGCGGCAAGGCCCGCCGGCCGCTCTCCAACATGGCCCTGCTCGTGACCTTGCGCCGCATGAAGCGCACGGACATCACCGTTCACGGGTTCCGCTCGACCTTCCGGGACTGGGCCGCCGAACGAACCAACTTCTCCCGCGAGGTGGCGGAAATGGCCCTCGCCCATGCCGTGGGCAGCAAGGTGGAAGCGGCCTACAGGCGCGGCGATCTGTTCGCCAAACGAGTTGAACTGATGGATGCCTGGGCAGGGCATTGTCAGACAGCAAAAAGCTAAGTCAGATCTGTTTTTCCCCATTTACCCACCCGACAGAAATATGGTGGGCAAATAACCTCCAAGGACCACAGCATCCTTGGAGGCAAACGTGCGCTCAAAAGATTTCTCTTGTGTTCGGGTCAGCGAGCTAGTCATCAACTGGCACGTTCTGGAGGCTTGCAACTATCGTTGTCGATATTGCTTCGCAAAGTGGGAAAAGCCTGCTCACCCCGAGCTTTGGCGTTCATCCGAAAATTCCGAGAGGCTGCTCGAAGCTCTCTGGGACTTCTTTGACCCCGCGAACTCTGAAAACCCACTTCGTCGCTCCATGGAGTGGAAGCGGCTCCGTCTCAGCCTTGCTGGTGGCGAACCGACTTTACTTGGCACGCGGCTCATCGATATCGCACGAAAAGCGCACCAGCTTGGATTCTCGGTTTCCTTGATTTCCAATGGAAGCCGGCTTGATCCCGAGTGGGTCCAGGAACTCGCGCCCCTTTTGTCCGTGATTGGCCTGAGCCTAGATGCCGTCGATCCCGCCACCAATCTAGCTATTGGCAGAGACTACCGTGGAGAATGTCTCGACATTGATCGGATCGTTTCAATCGTGGATACGGCACGCCGCGTTAATCCAGCCATCGAGATAAAGATCAATACCGTCGTTAATGAAGCCAACACCGATACGGACATGTCGGCCTTGATTACGGTCGTCCGGCCGGACCGTTGGAAAGTGATGCGCATGCTCCCGATGGTAACGCAGGCATTGGCAATCGACGACGCAAGTTTCGCATCTTTCATCAATCGGCATGGCGTCCATTCCGATGTGATGTGCGTCGAAGACAACGGCGACATGACACAGTCCTACGTCATGGTCGATCCTCATGGGCGGTTCTTCCAGAACAACATTGCCGGCGCGCCATACATCTACAGCCCGGAAATCCTGCTTGCCGGCGCAGGCGCCGCATTCGAGAGAATTCCGTTTTCGCCCCCAAAGTTCGCTGGCCGGTATGCAATCGCCACCGGCGGAGAGACTGCGGAATGAGGGTCAGCCTGCCTTGGAATCAGAGTCCGCGTCGCCAATCGTGTCCAGTCGTGCGCGCGCTTCGGCATATCGTCTCAATTCGGGCAACGATTCAAAATACGCCTCTCGGCTGAACCCGCCGCCAAGCGCCTCCATCTCAGCCGCACAATCGTTCAAGCCATGGAGCAATTTGATCGTGGCGTATTCGGTATAGAGATCATTCACTCGCTCTTCGGGAAATCCCCGCGTCCGCGCGCTACGGGCAACCCCTCGGATTGTCTTCCAAGACGGAATCTTGCCGTTCCGCCACCTCTTAATTTCACGCGCTGCGTTCTCTGGTTTCCAACCTGGAAAAAACGCCGCGCCGAATTGTTCATCATTGGAGAACCCGCTGATCGCCCGCATCCCTTCCAGCCATCGCGCAATGGGGAACTGGCACTCATTGTCCGCGAATGATGGAACGAGCCGATCTACCAAGTCGCTGCCCTGATAGTAACAAACAAGCAGATATAGGAGATTTGAAAGCGACAGAACGCCGAGAACCCGTCCCATTGCTTCCAGGCTGTTGTCGTTGACCGTTTCAAGCCGGGAAACCGCGCGCCGCGTCACACCCGTCATCGGCAGGTCAAGGGCGTTGATCGCCTGCGCCAAGCCTTTCGGATTCCGATCGACCAAGTGCGGCTTCAATTCATAGGAGACATCGACTAAGCGCTTTATCTCTCGGATTTCCAGCGTCGGCACTGAGGTCGATGCGACCGCGCCACCGCAAAAGCAGTACCACGGACCGCCGAAGCTATCGGGATACGTTTGAAAGGATTGTTTTACCATGGGCCGCAACGACGCACCGAAATCGGATTTCAAGGCAGCCAACTCGAAAAATTTGTCTACGGTTGACGGCTTCGGAGCACCCTTTCCGGCCAACATGTTCTTGACTGTGCGATGGGACAATTCGCCTTCTGCTTTTCGGTCTGGGCGCTTTTCGAACAAGGCGTCGATGACCGAAACCCCAACGACCTTCATAACCCATTCAATATTGGGAAGTAGCACTTTGACTGGCCTCTAAACTGCCGACTTGTCTCCGAGAACTGTCCCGAAGTTTAAGTGCCGATTGCTTGAAATGGGAAGGGGCGATCAATCTCTATCTACCCGCCGGATCTCTGGCGACAGGCACAGGTCAGTGATATCCGCAGATGCATGGAAGGCAAAAAATTTGTCTTTAACCTCTTGCGAATCAAAACTTGCCGCACCACCTTGTCATAGTTGTTCGCCAACAACAGAGGACTTCGCTCTCTGTGACACTCAAATGCTCCGACCATTTCCAGGCGTGAGCATCAGACAAGATTTAGTAGGTGGGGATGCTGTGTCGTCTCCGACCGAACGATACGATTACAAGGTTCCGGGTTAGTTTTAATTCGGAGCCGATCATGATCCGGCCAGGAAGCCATCGCTCCCCTAGGCCAAGGATGGTCCGACTTACGTACAAGGCCCGCTGCCCTGAATGAGGCGGTCAGCAGGTTTAGTTGGAACTCCCCGCTCCTCATCACTCGCGAACAACACCTCCCATTTCACATGTGGCCGCCCGCCCTTTTGGGCGGGCGGCCCTAGCTGCGCCGTTGCTGTCGGCGCATCAGGAGCGGTCATGAAAAAAGTCGATGAATCCCCTTTGCACCAAACCAATCCAAATCAAACGACCAGGGCGCAACACAAGCGCCTTGGTGACACCCCCCGCCTCGCCTTCACGGTCGATGAGGTCTCTACGATTTCGGCGCTGGGTCGCACAACTTTGTACTCAAAAATCGGGTCTGGAGAGCTTCGGGCGCGGAAATGCGGGAAGAAAACCCTGATCCTGGCCGAAGACCTCCGGCAATTTCTATCTGACCTGGAAACCGTCCAGCCGTCATCCGGCTTTGCGAAGGAGTAAGGCAAATGAACGACTATACCCCCGCAGATATCCAGATCCTCGAACATGTTCGCTATCAGCTTTCACAGCGGCCTATTTATCCGTTGCCTCAGTCCCCAGCCGTCCAGGCCCCTTTGCCGATCCACTTTCTCCCCCAACCCGCCCGCGACCTGGTCACATCAAGCGCATCAGCGATCGGCGTACATCCGGAAATCGCTCTCGCCTGCCTGTTCGCCGCCGTATTCATCGCCGCGCGGGGGAATTTTCGAGTGCGCTTGGCTGACAACCACACGGAGGCCTTGACCGAGTACATTCTTGTCAGCGCCCCTTCCGGGCAACGGAAGAGCGCAATCGTTGAGTTCTTCCGTGCCGTGCTTATTTCGGTTCAGTCTGAAATGCAGGCTGCGTATATCGAGAATGGCTCGGCAAATGATCGGAATATCTTGAACGCTGCGGTTAAGAAAGCTGAAGCGGTGTTCGCGGATCAGCTCCAAAAAAAGACTGCCGAGTTGGGGACCGTCGACCTCGCGCGTGCGGCATTGGCGAACGATTTGAAAGCCATCGAGAACCTTCGAAAGTCAGCCAGGGATTGCCGAAGCCTTCCCCGCTTTCTTGTGGACACATCAACGCCCGAAGCGCTTGCCATTGAAATGGACGTTCAGGGAGAAGCAATCGGTATCTTCGAAGCTGAAGGAGGGATTTGGAAAAACCGGCTCCCGTCCAATCGGGATGACATTGTGCTAAAGGCATATACGGGAGAACCCTTCGCATCCGACACTCGGACGCAAGGCGCGGTTCGCCTTCAATCGCCTATCGCAGCGATCTGCAACCTAGTGCAGCCGAACGTATTCAACGCTGTTTATATCAACACAGACCTCGTAGAACACGGGCTGGTGCCGAGGGTCTTGCCCCTCATTGCTCCGTCCTGGACACCACTGGAAATCCCACAATTTTCAGAGGTTCCCATCCATCTTGCTGATTGGTACGAAACGCTTATTCGCACTCTGTTGAAGGCTCAACGACCGGCCGGTCAAGACGGCATGCGGACAATCCACACGCTCGCCGTTAGTACCGAAGCAAAAGCCGAATTCGACCGCTTCTCCCAGCACTGCCGAGGCCTCTATGTTAATAGCGCGCACGACGGAGCGGGTGGATACCAAGCATTTTTGAATAAACTGGCTGGCCATGCCGTGCGATTGGCCGGTGCAGTCCACCTTATGAAATGCCCATCCCCGCAGAACCATCCAATCGACGCCGAGTCGATGCAATGCGGCACAGCATTTGCGGATTACTTTCGGCTTCATGCAAATGCCGCATTCGACGAATCAACACGCGACGGAATTTCCCATGCGCCGCTGATCCTCAAATGGCTTCGGCGACACCGCCACCCGGAATTTACGGAACGCCTGGCCCTGCGGGGAATTGGCAGTAACCGCCATAAAGTGTTTCAAGTCCGCGCCGGTCTCGATGTTCTTAGTCAGCATGGTTACGTGCAAGGCGCTTACATCAGTAAAGGGCTCACCTACGTTACCAATCTCAACTTAGGGTAATGCTCTTCATACATTTATAGGGCTTCAATGCGTTGACAGGAGTGACCGTCACTCCTGTCAACGCCATCAGGCACACCTTGTGACGCCATCAAACAATCGCGAGATCAAATGCACCAAAAAAACGCGGTGCAATTATTCAAATTCAATTAGTCGCTTGCGGCCGGCTTCACAGCAACAACGTGTCGCTTCACAAACTGGCTAGCCCCATAAACAGCAAATCCAGTGACGATGAAAAACCCTACAAATCGAAACATAGCCAATCTCCGATAATTGTTGTCATCGGAAGCTATCAATGCTTGCCCCCAGAAATTGACAGGTATGGCGATGCCAATCAGAGCTTTAACAGTAGAGCTTAAAAGTTTAACCCTGCTCTAGGAGACTATGAGCGTCCAACGAGAAATCGGCCCGCCCCCTAACAATTACGCGTCAGAAAACTCAGGCGGGCTCGTCTTCCTCGGGGCGCGAATGAAGGCGATTAACGATGTCTTGGTAGCCTTCCACAGCATTCCGTCTAGAACTGCTTGCAAACGCCGACGCCTTTGACCTTGAGGCATCAAATGCGCTTCCGGTCGCCCTCACATATCCCGCAGCAACTGAGACAGACTTGTCGCTCATGGAGCCCGCTCGACTGAAAATCTCGTCAACAAACCTGTGGTGCTCTCTCAAACTCACTACCAGAGCTCGAATTTCGAATTCTTTCCATGCGGATATAGCAAGGGAATAAAGAAGAATAGTCGGCCCCAATGGGGGAAATACAGAACAACAAAGAACCAAAACACCTCTCGTCAATGCAATACCGCCACATTCCTTGTACATCTCTTCAAAGGAAATTTCGTCCTTCAGAAAACGGAGAATTACGGGATAGGTCCCAATCCCAATTGAAGCTATAGCCACTGGTAACGCAGGGGTAGCGTCTGACTTCATCAAATTTTGCAGTACCTTAATAACCACTCCATAGAGGACGCCTGATTTAAACGCGTTCAAAATTTCTTTTAGGGCAGTCTCTAAGGTTTCCCGGTCAATTTCCTCCCCTCGGAAACGCTTACCGAGAACTTCGATAGATTGTTGTAATGAAATTATGGTTGCGCGAACGCCCCCACCAAGAACCCCTCCTGCGGATAATCCAAAAGCTACCGCGCCGTAATCGGCAATGGCGGCGCTCAAGTCGGGATTCTGAGCAATTAACTCACATAGCTTTTCGCTAATTTCGCTGCCGTGGACCCCATCATAAGAAATCTCCACCTCAACATTTTCATGCACCTCGGCAACGCTAGCGTTTTCGCTATTTGTTACGATCACACTTCCAGAATACTTCTCATCATTTGCTTGGCTCGAAACATATTGAGCACTACCAATTTTTGCTTGATACGACCTAACGACTTGCCCCGTATCTAAGTTGAAAATAACGATATCATCTTCTCCGAGACGACCCTCCGGAAGGTCCGTCCCGAATTCTTGATTTATTGCCCGACTCCCTCCCGGCGGCACTCTAATGGCGAGATAAGGCTTCCCTTGCAGTTCGGCATTAGCGTTGAAGCTCGTTACTTGACCATGTTCAAACGCAAACCCTTTTGCGTTGGGGTTCTTCGTCACCTCTTGTGCGATAGTGACAAGCCCACTCTTCCCAGGCTCAACAAGGCTATCGGCGCCCTCTTTGACTGCCTCAGCACTTGCATCGGTCCTAATCGTTAGTTTTGGCACAAGCGCGTCTTTCGCCGCACTAATTATTGATTTCATTTTAGTTTTTTTACTTGGGCTTGATGAATCCTCCATGTTCTTACTCCCCGTCGACCTTCGGCCGGTTGACAATCTGCGCCAGCCCACCAAAGCTCCAGACCCAAGCCTGTAGCTCCCGCTCGCTGGTCGTGGTGACGGTCAGCGTCAGACTGCCGTCTCGATGGTTCTTGATGACCTGGTCGTCGCTCCAGATACGGTCGCGAACGTAGTCTGCCGCATCTTTGGCGACCTTGACGCTCATGCGCTTCGGTTTATGCCAGTCCAGGCCGAAGCGGCGTGAGTCACCCTCCGCCGCATCGAAGCCGAAGTATTCCCCTGTCGTCGCGATGTCAGAAATCCGGTGCAGTGAGAAAGTGGTCGGGCGCTCTGGCGCAAGCATGCCTTCCTCCAGGCGGTACCCCTGGACGTACAAGGCGCCGTTCATGACCAGGATGCGCCCCGGCGCGTAGCGGTAGATGGTCGGCACCTTCCTCCCGGTCGCCGTGTAGACCACACGGCAGACTTGGCGCTTATCCATTGCCGTTCGCAGGCAAGAAATCGTGCCCAGATGCGGCGTGTAATCGATATAGCCCTTACTACGGAAGCCGAGCGGCAAATCCGGTACGGATTGCTCTCCCAAGGTTAGAGCGAGTTGTGTCAACGAGCGTCCGATACGATCGGAAACACTCTCCGGCAAGTAAGGTGCTGCAAGGTCTCGGCACACGGCGAGGAAATGCAACTCTTCCGACGAAATCCCCAGCGCTTTGTCCTGGCTCTTCGTGCAGAGCCGATAGTACCGACGCCGGCCTTCCAGTCCTTTTTCGATATGGCTGTCTTTGCCGATATGGCGCTCGATGAGATCAACCAGACGGGAAACCGTCTGGGGCGAACATTCCAATTCCCGCGCGATATCGGCTTGGAAGTGCTTTCTGCTATCGAGGGTTAGGCGTTGGTAGAGGACCAACACCTTTTCCCTTGGCAACGCATCGCTGTGCTTCGCTGGCATCGAAAGCCCCCCAGAGCCCATGGAATCGTACAACGAAACCGAGAATTTTTCCTATAGCGCATTCAAACTTCATGGGGCGCGACCGGACGGACACGCCATCACACGCTGTCAAAACCTAGAACAGAAACCCTCCAGATTTTGACAGGTGTGGTCGAAATTTAATTTTCCAGGGAAGTCAAAACTGCGACGAGCCGAACTCCCGCACGCCATGCGGTGCGTTTCCCTTTGTATAGGTTTTAGCCAGATAACAAGCCCAGTTGAAAGCTGCTGAGTAGGCCGCCTCGAATGCATCGATCTCTGCCAGCAACTGCCCACCGTCGGCATTCTCCGACGGGCGTCGGATCATCATTCCCGTAGCGCCAATGAATGGCGGGCACATATGAATACATTTGCCGTAATCTCCCTTGAGGAGTTTACTCCACGTTCTGGCGGCAATCTCTCTGACCCCCCAGCCGCTCTCCAGAAGGGAACCATTCAGCAGCAAAAGCAGATGATAATGGGGCGACTTGCTTCGCCCCTGTTCTCGCGCCCACACGTATTCGCAATACGTGCGGTGATATCCGAAATGGGACTTAAGGCGACGCATGAACTCCGAAATGAGGGCATTGTGCCGGTCGCATACAAGGCCTTGTGGAAACCTGATATCCAGACGCACGACAAACACCTTACGGTGAGTGTTGATAGCGGCATGGAAACAATTCAGTATTCGCTGCCTGATATCATATCTTTGTTCGAACACTCCTACCTGTACGATTTTGACTTTACTCATCGTAATTTACCCTGATTTAATTACTTCGCCATAATATGATACATACTAAATATTCCTCATTAAGTATTACTCAAACCCCAGCGCTGAACCGCGCCGAAACCATTGCCACACAACAAAAAATTTATAGAAATCCCCACTATTCTTATGATTGGAATTTATGAGACTTATTTCCGGAAAAGTGATGACCTGAGGATTACCCTTCCCCAGGCCATCTAGCTTTTCCTCATCGTTAAAACCGATCCCCACATTCAAGGCAGCGCGCCTTTCGGGGAAACGTGTCATCGACCACGGAACCGACAACCTGGCCGGCCTTGGCACCCCAAAGGAGACCGATCACGGCACAAGTCAGGATTACCACAGGTACAACCGGGGAAGCCCGCCCGACGACACGCCAGACAAGGATTGCTGCACCGGACAAGTCTCCCAAGACCGCGCCTGTTTCTTCCGCGCAGTCACCGGCCTCGATGTGCCTGGAACCACAATGAGGACAGCTCTTCCTATTCGCCATGCCGCCCTCCCAGCTTCAGAAGGTTCCATGGAATGCGGCACAGACCTTGTATCAAACGTTGCATGACATACCCTCCAAACAATACGCCCCACCTCCCTTTCGGGAAGCGGGGCGCGGATTGTGTTCTAGAGAATGATATATGCCTGAAATGAGATGAACTGCGTTTCAATAACTGCATAGCTCATGCAGTGATTTGTAGACCCAGTGCGGATACGTTCCGGAAAGTGATGAAATTGAAGCGTCTTTTATCACACAGCATCACTCAAGCCTTCCCAACCTGGATATTTCAATCTTTAATGTCATCTCTGGGACGGGAGCATACAAATTGGACATATTGGATCAGCAGGAGCCGTCGAAATCAGAAACGGATGGCGAAACTGCGCCACTTCCCCAGGTTTCGATCGAAGCTGACGTCGCAACGAGGATCACCTTTGCCACGCACCAGTGCGCCGTGCCGTTGCTTCGCGACCTAGTCATCCGCAACCCGACGGAAGACCAGCTTGAAGGATTAACCCTCTCCCTGACTGCCGAGCCAGAGATCGTTGGCTCAAAGACTTGGACAATCGACCGGCTTGCTCCCGGTTCCGAACTCCGCCTCCATGATCGCGATGTATCTCTGAAAGGCGGTCTACTTGATGAACTTAACGAAAGCCTCCTTGCGACCGTCAGGTTGGAGCTAATCCACCAGAGGAATGTCGTCGCAAGTTCCGCTCACGATGTGAGGGCGTTGGCGCGCAACGAATGGGGTGGCGCAAACCATATGCCTGAGTTATTGGCGGCGTTCGTGATGCCCAATGACATCGCCGTCCAAAGGTTGCTTAAGTCAGCCTCCCAGCTCATGGAGCAACAAGGCAAAAGCCCGTCGCTTGAAGGCTATCAAAGCAAATCCCGCGCTCGAATATGGGAGTTGACCGCAGCTGTGTGGGCGGCTGTCTCTGCGAGACAATTGACCTACGCCAATCCCCCCGCGAGTTTTGAACGCGAAGGCCAAAAGGTTCGTAGCCCTTCGGACATGGAAGACCAAGGACTGGCGACGTGCCTGGATACAGCTCTTATTTTCGCCGCAGCCCTGGAGCAAATCGGTCTCAACACCGTTGTCGCCTTCACCCAAGGTCATGCCTTCGCCGGCGTCTGGCTGCAGCCGCAAACACTCTCGCAACTCACAACCGATGATCCAATGGAACTGCGAAAGGCAGTTGCGGCGAAAGAACTGGTTCTTTTCGAAACAACTTTGGTTGCCGGCTCAACTCCACCTCCATTTTCCAAGGCCATTCGTGAAGCCAACCGTCAGATCGCGGAAGATCGTGAACAAGAGTTTGTGTACGCCATCGACATCAAACAAGCGCGAACACGCCAGATTGGTCCCTTACCATCCAAGGGCACAATGGCGGATGCGAGCGCATCGGCAGATGGCACCAGCACGTCGATCATCCCGGCGATCGAAGGGCCACCGGATGATCTACCTGGATTTGACTTCGGTCTGGAAACCGGCCCCCCGCCTGACACAGCGGAAGGCCGGCTGGATAACTGGAAGCGAAAGCTCCTGGATCTCAGCAAGCGCAACCGCCTATTGAATTTGCGGCCATCCAAAACCGCCATCCAGATTTTCTGTCCCGACCCGGCCAAGTTGGAAGACAAACTGGCTGACGAAAAGAGCATGACGTTCGTCACTCCTCCTATCAGAGAGCGACGTGACGGGGCGCCGGATGATCAAATCATGCTGCTTCGAACAGGGGATGACTTTTCCGAAGAATTCGCTCTGGACGCATTGAACAATGAACAGATCGTTGCCCAAACCAATGAAAAGGACCTGCAGGCCGGACTTATAGGGCTTTATCGGAAGGCCAAACTCGACCTCCAGGAAGGTGGAGCGAACACGCTCTTTTTGGCTCTCGGCATGCTGCGCTGGACTCCAGCCGGTGACAAAAGACAATACCGCGCACCCTTGATATTGCTGCCAGTGAAGCTGGATCGCTCGAGCGCACTTTCCAAGGTGAAACTCTCGCACCACGAAGACGATCCTGTCTTTAACCTCACCTTGCTCGAGTTGTTGCGGCAAGAGTTCCAAGTCTCCATTCCCGAGCTTGCCGGGGATTTACCACAAGACCATAGCGGCATCGACGTACCCTCGATTTGGCAAACCGTACGACAACGCGTTCGTGACATCCCCGGTTTTGAGGTCGTCCCAGAGGTGGTGTTGAGCACCTTCTCATTTGCGAAGTACCTGATGTGGAAAGATCTGTCGGATCGTACGGAAGCACTCAAGAAAAGCCCATTCGTACGGCACATGATCGACACTCCGCGCGACCCATACGGCAATTCCGCATCGTTTTTGGACCCAACAGAGATCGACCAAGAGATTCAGCCCGGCGATCTGTTCATGCCACTGAATGCCGACAGTTCCCAGATTGTCGCGGTCCATGCCTCGGCCCAAGATGGCGACTTCGTGCTTGAAGGCCCCCCTGGCACGGGCAAGTCTGAAACTATCGGCAACATCATTGCTCACAATCTCGCCCTTGGACGGCGTGTCCTATTCGTCTCCGAGAAGATGGCCGCCCTGGAAGTCGTGTATCGCCGGCTCCAAAGTAAGGGGCTCGGCGATTTTTGCCTCGAACTCCATTCCAACAAAGCGAACAAGAAGGATGTCATCGCCCAGTTGGATCAGGCCTGGGATGAAAGGTTGAAGCGCACCGCGTCGGAATGGCAACACACCGCCGATGAATTGAAACTAGCCCGAGACCGACTAAATGGCTTGGTTTCCGCACTCCACAAGCCGGGCCCGACAGGCCTCAGTCCCCGCCAGGCACTGGCAAGAGTGGTCCGATTTGAAGAGTTTCACCGGGTGCGCCTTGATTGGGGGCAAGACCTTCAGCGGGACGACCGCGCAAAATCATCCGAAGGATTAGAGGCGCTGCTGAGGCTCGCCCATGATCTCGGACGTCAGTTCAATGAATTGGAAAAGGCTGACTTTGAGTACTTCGAGGAGATTGATCACGAGGAATGGTCGTTCGCGTGGCAAGACCAAGTTCTGGGCGAAGCCAAGGCAGTTGTTGTCGCGGCGAAAGATATTGAGCAAGTGACTGCTGCCTTCCTTGATCGAATGGGAATGGAGCTAGGTTCGCGAACGAAAGGCGCATTTGCGGCTCTCGAAGACCTAGTCGATCAGTTGTCCGCTGCCCACGCACATGATCTTGGGTTCGGCCTATCGCCTGATGCCCCAACGGTTTTCGAAGCGCTGGAAGATGCGCTGAAGGAACTGGCAGCCTATCAACAAGCTCGCGAGGAGCTGTCGCAGCCGTTTTCTGACGCTGCAATTCGTTCGGCTCCCGTTTCCGAATGGACCGAGCAATGGAATCTTGCTTCAGATCGTATCTGGCCCTTCCGTTTGTTTGGTCAAAGCGGAGTACGTAAGAAGATCGGCCAGCATTTTGGGTTCGGCAAGTCCAGCATCAAACCCAACACCGACTTGCCCACGCTGCAGAAATTGCAACGAACTGCTGAACGTATGGACAAGGCGTCTGGGCAACTTCCAACTGACGCGCCTTGGCAAGGACTCAATACGGACATCGGCAAAGTTCGGACAGCGGCCGAGGCCGCAAAACGACTGCGCCGCTCCATGATCACTTTGGCCGGGTTCGATATGGATGTAGCGGACCTGCGGCCCATCTTCCGCAAACGCTTCGTGGAAGGTCGGGAAATGTTGGAGCCTGGCATGCCTATTTCAGAGGCGGGGCAGTCGTTTTTAAGCTCATTGAGTGAATTCACAAGATGTGCGAACGCGTTCCGACAAAGCATCGGCATGGCGGCGGTCCAAGCTGATCCGATGGAACAGACTGAAGCGGATTGGAGCCTTGATCAACTTGTCCACGTTGCGGAGGCTGTATTGGAGCGGGCCGTCCGGCTCAATCCTTGGTGCCAATGGGTGGAACTTCGCCGAAAGGCAGAGGCAGAAGCATTGGAGCCGTTGGTAACGGGGCTAATTGCCGGTGCCGTAGCCCCCAACCAGGCTCGCGAGACGACCTTGACCGCCTATTGTGTCTGGTTAGCGCCCAAACTGATCGATGCACGGGATGAACTGCGGACTTTTTCCGGCTCCTCCCAGGAGGAAACGATCGCGACGTTCCGCAAATTAGATCAAGAGTTGGCAGAGATGACCAGCTCATACATTAGGGCGCGGCTTTCAGGCCAAGTGCCAGAACGTGATAAGATTGGGAAAAACGCCGGCTTTTCTTTTCTTAGGCGTGAGTTGGCCAAGAAAAGGCATTTCCCGGTCCGTAAAATCATAAACGAATCCAGCGATGCGCTCCTGACCTTGACGCCCTGCCTCCTGATGAGCCCTCTTTCCGTCGCACAATACCTGAGCGCCGAAACGCCTGCCTTCGACCTAGTCGTTTTTGACGAGGCCTCTCAAATAACGGTGTGGGACGCAATCGGAGCAATCGCCAGGGGGAAACGTACCGTCATTGTCGGCGACCCCAAACAAATGCCGCCGACCAATTTCTTCGAGAAAGGGGCGGGAACAAGCGACGACAGCGACGATGACGATTCCGGATTTGGCGGTGATTTGGAAAGCATTTTGGATGAAGCGATGGCGGCTTCGGTAAAGCACTGGCGCCTTACCGGGCACTATCGCAGCAAGCATGAGAGCTTAATCGCGTTTTCCAACTATGCTTATTACAACAGTCAACTGGTCACCTACCCGTCAGCAGAGACCCGAGATACCGTCGTCACACTCCGAAAAGTTGACGGCATCTATGGCAAGGGGAAAGACCGCACCAACCCGATAGAAGCGAAAGCCACCGTAGAAGAGATTTTGCGTCGGTTGCGCGACCCGGACCTTAGCAAGTTCAGCATCGGTGTCGTGACCCTTAACTCTGAACAACAGCGGTTGATTCTTGACCTGCTCGATGCCGAGCGCCGTGCCGACGAGTCATTGGAGCCGTTTTTCGGAGATGACAACGAGGAGCCGGTTTTCGTCAAGAACTTGGAAACCGTCCAGGGCGATCAACGCGATGTCATTCTCATAAGTATTGGCTATGGACCGACTGAGCCCGGCGCGCAAACGATGTCCATGAATTTCGGCCCTCTCAATCGGCAGGGCGGTGAGCGACGTTTAAATGTCGCGATCACGCGAGCAACATCTGAAGTGGTCGTGTTTTCCAGCTTTGAGCCAAGCATGATCGACCTGAGCCGCACCCAGTCCGTTGCGGTTCGACATCTGAAACATTACCTCGATTTTGCAGCACGCGGCCCCCTAGCCTTGGGAGAGGCAATCCAGTCCGTTGGCGGCACGGATACCTATGATTCTGATTTTGAATTTGTCGTTGCAGAAGGCCTTCGTCGGCACGGTTGGACCGTTCATACGCAAGTCGGTGTTTCGAAATTCAGGATCGACCTTGGCATTGTTCATCCTGAAGAACCGGGGCGGTATCTGGCTGGCGTTGAGTGCGACGGTGCGACATATCACTCGTTGCCCTGTGCGCGGGACCGAGATCGTGTGCGCCACGCCATTCTTGAACGCCTGAATTGGAAACTGGTGCGAATATGGTCGACCGACTTCTTCCTTGATCCGCGCCACACTCTTGAACGGGTCAATGCGCGCCTACAAGAACTTCTTGATCAGGACCGTGCTGAAGCTGAACAGCGTGCTTTTGAGCAGGAAGAAGCACAAAAAGTCGCGGGAATGGCAGCAGATGTCAATTTGCAGGAGGACCAATCGTCGTTTGACGCGTCGGCCCAAAGCACATCTTTGCTTGATGAGATCGACGATGTCGAAACCGCTGATCAGAGTGAGGAACACTCAATAGAGCTAGAGGAAGAACTCAGCACACAGTCGGGTGAAACTTCGGGTTTGACCGTTGCTCAACCAAATAAGGATGGCGAGAATCTGCGACCTCAAGCACCTGATCTCTTCCAAGAAGCCCCCTCGGCCAAATCGCCATCCGACCTGAAACTTAACCCCGACCTTTTCTACGAAGACACCTACTTAAAGACAGTCGCGGCACTGGGATGTGAGGTCATCGATTCCGAAGGACCAATCACGTTCAAACTTCTCAGTGAGCGTATCGCAAGGCGACACGGATTTCAGCGAACTGGGAGCGAGATCAAGCGCGTCGTTTGGCGGGCAATTCAGCGTAAGCGGCGCTATACCGCCGCGCCTGATGGACAAAAGATTTTTTGGCCTGAGAACACAGAACCTTGCTCCCACCTTCCCTTCCGGGGCCTTGAGGTCAATGGACAACCTCGGGGATGGAACGATGTGCCTTATCCAGAGAAATTAGGGCTGGTTAAATCGGTTCTCAGTACCGCGCACTCGGCCGCAGACATTCCTGCACTTTGCGCCTCACGAATTGGCCTCGGACGCTTACGAGCGCGAACCCGCGCTGAACTGGAGGCCTTGGTCGAGGAAGTTTAAAGTTCCTAAGGAAGGCATTGGGCAGATGCAGATTGCCCCCTTCCAGGGTGTAGGGCACTACCGATTCGACGAGTAAACTGTGGACGCCCCCCGGCGAACTATCAGCGCTTTGGATACAACTCATGAAACCAAGGCATTATGCAGAAATTTAAGGGTTGGTTGTCGCAACGGTTCTTTTAGAAGTAGTTTGGTAGTGTTGAGTGGCGCGGATGCGCCTAAGAGTACAATTGGGGAACGGGGATACCCGTCTTTTTTCTATGAGCACGGCTCGTCATCTTGTCGCACTTTTGAAAAGCCACATTGCTGGGGATGATGACCACTTTCTCACCGTCGCGATGCAAATGGCCGCACATGAGTCACGTCAAGGGCACAGTAAGGTTGCTCAGGAGCTACGCGCTCTAATTGACCGCGCGAAAGAACAAAAATCCGCAATTGTCGTCAGAGGTCCTGGCCCTGTTCCATTAGCCCAACCCAAAGGAGAACTGGCAAATCTTCTATCAGTTCGGTATTCCGAAGAGCGACTGGCGGACGTTGTTTTGCCGGAAGAAACTGAGGAAAAGCTCCGCCGAACCCTCCTTGAACAAACGCAACAGAGAAGCCTACGAACACACGGACTCGTTCCTCGCAAAAAGCTTCTGCTGGTTGGCCCTCCCGGATCCGGGAAAACGATGACTGCGGCTGCCATAGCTGGTGAACTGCACTTGCCTTTGTTTACAGTGGTTCTCGACGGTTTAATTTCAAAATTCATGGGTGACACAGCCGGAAAGCTTCGCCAAATCTTCGATGCTATTCGGACTACGCGTGGCGTCTATCTTTTTGATGAGTTTGACGCCATCGGAACGCAGCGCTCCCGCGATAATGACGTAGGTGAAATCCGCCGCGTCCTAAACTCATTTCTTCAATTTCTCGAGCAAGAGGACAGCGACAGCCTTGTGATAGCGGCAACCAATTACCCAGACATGTTGGACCGGGCTTTGTTCCGTCGATTTGACGACGTAATTGAATATGGGATGCCAGATGAGAGGTTACTTGAGAGGCTACTTAAGGCACGCTTGGCATCATTTGACACCTTACGACTTGCATGGAAGAAAGCCGCGAGAGCGGCCAAAGGGCTCAGCCATGCCGAAGCCGGGCGTGCTGCCGACGAAGCCGCAAAAACCGCAGTCCTGAAAGGGTCTCTAAAAATCACGACTGAGACTCTAATTTCCGCAATTGACGACCGTCACAAAGCTCAACAAAACAGTTAATCAGCATGGCTCAGCCTCCCCGCAATCTGCCACATCTTTGGATCGAAGGCGGCGGACAAGCCGAGGATTACACTCGTCCTCCCCGAAAAATTGAACCTAGAGCGCTTCCTGCCCGCGACCGGCGAGAGCATGCCAATGCTCTTGAGGTAGCAATTGGCCAAGCAATAGCGGCTGCCCACCAGCAAATTGCCCAACGTGAAGACAATGTCGCGGAGGGAACTCCTGGCTTCTACCTGCAAATGGAACTCACACCACAGGAAAAGGAAGCTATCGACAGACTGGACAATCGAACAAGGCATATCGAAGTCGTCGCAGTAAAGACACCGGATGCCGATGATGTTCCGATCGAGGCAACTGTCTTTGTACCTCAGAAAGCCGAAGCACATTTTCTGGAAAAGGTACAAGCTTACCGTGATGAAGATACGCCAAATGGCAAACCAAAAAATGAGCCGTTGGTAACGCGTATAGAGACTGTCCGAATTGCAACCGTACAATCCCTATTTACTGACCCCGTCGAACTCTACCCACGAAACGGCCAAACCGTATGGTGGGAGGTGTGGTTACGCCAAGGGTCAAAGAATAGATTCGCAAAGGTCATTGAAAAGCTAAACATTCCGAACCGCGACCATGTCGTATCTTTCCCCGAACGCGACGTGGTCTTAGTCATGGCGAATGAAGCGACGATGTCGCGCGTTATCCGAAACTGCGATGCCGTCGCTGAGTTGCGACTAGCAAAAGATACGCCGGCCCTATTCCTTAATATGGATGGCGCAGAAGCAGTAATTTGGACGGAAGATGCCGTCGATCGGGTGGTCCCTCCTGATGGCGCCCAGACGACGGTGTGCCTTCTCGATAGTGGCGTTACACAAAGTCACCCGCTACTCCGCCTCGCTCTGGACCCGGCGGATATGCATGCCATTGACCCCGCATGGGGGCCTGGCGACACATCGCCTCAATGGCATGGCCACGGCACGAATATGTCTGGCACGATTTTGTATGGCGATCTGCAGCCCCACTTCGAGGGTGTCGGCAACGTCACCCTTTCACACCGCCTGGAAAGCGTCAAAATTCTCCCGAATGCGGGACAAAACGATCCTGAGCTATATGGTTACATCACCACGGAAGCCGTCGCGCGTGCTGAAATTCAGGCACCTGAGAGAAAACGGGTCATTTGCATGGCTGTCACCAGCGATCAACCTGTTCTGGGGCGGCCGTCGTCTTGGTCAGCGGCCATCGATCAGCTCTGCTTTGACGAAGACAATCAACGCCTTTTTGTCCTTTCAGCAGGTAATATTCGGGATGGCATTGATCCAGTTCAATACCCCGACTTGAACGATGTAAACCCGATGGAAAATCCAGCACAGTCCTGGAATGCATTGACCGTTGGGGCGTATACAGATCGTATTAACATCGTAGATCCAGCTTATGCAGGTTGGGAGCCTGTCAGCCCGCCAGGCGACATTTCACCGACCTCTCGCACATCTGTTTCATGGCAACGCCAGTGGCCGATCAAACCGGACGTCGTGTTTGAGGGCGGAAACTGGGCATCGGACCGTGCCAACGACGCAAGGCCGATCGACGACTTACAATTGCTGACAACCCATGCAAGAACGAACATTCGACTGCTTGACACTATAGGGGACACGAGCGCTGCAACGGCACTCTGTGCAAACATGGCGGCAAAAATCATTGCCTCCCGGCCGGAACTACGTCCTGAAACAGTGCGCGGTCTTATCGTGCATTCGGCAGAATGGACACCTGTAATGGAAGCCCAAATTGCAGGCAAAAATAAAACACAAATGCAGGCATTGCTAAGGCGCTACGGGTACGGCGTACCTGATCTGGAGCGAGCTTTATTGAGCGCCGCAAATGACCTTACCTTGATGGTCGAGGATTCCTTGATACCATTCACTAAAGGGCCCAGCAGCATCAAGACAAGGGACATGAATGTTCATAACCTCCCCTGGCCCCGTGAGGAACTCATAGAGCTTGAAAACACCCCGGTCAGTTTCCGCGTGACGTTGTCCTATTTCATCGAGCCAAACCCCGGCGAACGTGGCTGGACTCGGCGCCATAGATACTCTTCACATAGTCTCCGCTTTGCCGTGAAACATGCTGCCGAGACACTCGACGACTTCCGTCGACGCATCAATGATGTTGCCCGGCAGGAAGAAGAAGGAGCGCACGTCGGCCGTATTGATGATGGCAATTGGTCCATAGGGCAAATGCGAGAGCTCGGCTCAATCCATTCAGATTGGTGGACAGGCACAGCCATCGAGTTGGCCGATAGGGACGCCATAGGAATTTTCCCCGTCGGCGGTTGGTGGAAAGAGAAGAAACACTTGGAACGTTGGGATAAGCCAGCTCGATATTCGCTTATCGTCACAATCAAAGCGCCCGGTGCTGCGGCAGACATTTACACGCCAGTGGCGAATCAGATCGCCGTTCAAATACCAATACCTGGTTAAATTCAGGATGAAGCCGATCGAGTTCCTGAGAACTTATTTAACCCTCGCCTTCAATGACCTCCAACGATATTGAGGCGACCGGGTCTGGAACCAACTTGCCGCCGTTGACTTTAATTCCCTCATCAAGCAGCCAGTTTAGAAGAACCTGGCGGAGCTTCAGACAGACATACGAAGTCATAGAGCAGATTTCTTGAAGTGAACGTGGTTGCACTTCGACAAGTTGACCTTTGTAAAATACAAGCTCTCGATCAACTAACGTCGTTGTCAGCTCTAGCGTGGGCCCACTTTGAAAAGTGGAAGTGTCGAGAGGACCTAGCGTGTCCAATGAGATGGGATGAACCGTTCCATCGGCCTCGGTAATGTGGGCCTCAATTCCGAGCCACGATATGGTCAATGCACCGTTCTTTTCACAATCCCTATCGCCGACAATTCCCTGACGGTGCGCGAGGCAATTGCGAGCGCCAGTTAGGGTACGAAAATAATGGGCAAACCCTGTCGTAAGGCCATACCGCTTTTCCAGATAGCCGAGCTTGTCAGCAACACCTTTGTTCTCAAACTTATTGAGATGGGATTTATGCGATTTCGCCTTAAGGACGCCTAAATGAACCTGGGCGTTTAAAAGGATCTGGAAATAAGAATTCAAGAAAATCTCGATACCATTGATCAATTCCCGAAACCCATTGGCCACGACCCATGCCTCATAATCCTTGCGAAACTGCCTCATTTGTTCATCGGTCATCTCGCGTGGCGCATCCACAAGCTGAATAAAGCCAGGGAGATGAACACTTGCCTCGTCACTACCTGCTGTAGTTAGCCCAAACGCCATGAACATTGAGGCGCGTCGGGCAGTGGCCCTGCCTATTTCCACGATCAAATCTATTCCCTGCTCAGCGGAAACTTCGATTGATATCGGTCCAGGCAATGGTTTCAGCCTTGATCCAATAGATTCTTCAAATTTTTTGCGCTCATTCATTGAGAGTTGTCATGCCTTTTAGGCCATCATGTTAAAATGTCAGGCAAATGCCTTCGCCTTAAATCTCTCCAAAGTTTCAATACTTGGTTTTCGTATTATAAGGCCAAACCACACCTATCATTTCTTCAAAGGAGAAAATTGGGCATGGGAGACGCGACTGAGACTCGCCGGCGCGTTGAAAAACTACGGCAGGAAATTGCCGCCGCCATTCCCTGCTTCCCCAATGACCGCACCACACGGGATCACATGCGCGCCAAACATTTAGGCGACCTATTGATCGACTACGTGAACTGGCGGAGTCGCTTTGTCGGCACCAGACCAAGGATAGTTGAGATCAAAACAGACGCTCGTGAGAGCCCAGCATGGACAAAGCACGCTAACCTGATCGATGCATTTCTCAGAAAAGCTCGGGAAGGCGAAGATCTGACACCCCATTTGTCCTTTTCGGCGTACACAAGGGGATATACGCCCGTCTCACGCAAACAAGGGGCAAACAGCGAGGAAAGATGGTCGGACAAAGACTTCATCCTGAACACGATGAACTTCCACCATTTTCACTTGGGGCAAATCGACGAGGAAACAGGCACTGCTGATCGGACCAATACACTTATCTTCGCGCTGGTTAGCCGCGAAACTTTTGAGGTTGTGGCGACATTTGATCATACAGTCTTTGACAACGGCACCGAGGAAAGAGCGCGATTGTTCGCAGTCCATGACCAGATATTGACGCGCGGCACAGCGCCCGGCAGCGTCGTCATTGGTTCAATGATCACGCTTTCCGGACATTGGATGCCCGCAGTCCGCTACGCTCAGGAGTGCACGAGAATCGTTCGAGAACTCGATCCATATTTGGATGATCGGGAAAAATTGAATGAGTTGCTTGTTGGAACAGGACCACAGCCGCCCCACAACGCGAAATGGGAGTGGGCCTTTAACCACTTGGATCTGGGATTCCTAGAAAAACGGTCGAGAGAATTTTTCGTATTGAAGAAGGGCTGGAACTAGCTTTTGCTGTGTCGATTACGTCACTTCGCACTCGTCCACGCTTGTTCATCTTCGTACACCTACATCGATGGCAAATTGATGGGATAATTGATGGGTAAAAAACAATAATTAGCTCTATCCACCATTTTTCAGCAATTATCAGCGGACTCCCTCTCCGCCATTATGCCATTCCCTATTCATCGCTGAGGTATTCAATTCTCCGAATTTCGGTAAACGTCGGCCAACGCCCACAAATAGGAAAATTTACTTGACTTAGGGTGCATTCTGAGTCAAGGTTTCCGCATGTGCCCGTGCGGGCCCTTCCGCCGTTTTGCCGCTGAAGGACAACCCGTTCTGAACGGATAACACATCCGCCAACTCCCAATTTCAAACCCGGAACCGTCAGGCATCGGCTATTCCCCCGCGCCGACGGCCGACAGACCCGCCGCGCCCGTCTTCATGGCCGCCGCGCGGCCAGGCGATACGCGCATGTCCCAACCGTTCAAACTGAAAAACCCGATCGGCGAAGCCTACAGCATGGGTGCCGAGGATACCCTCAACACCAAGAAAGCTCTCGCGACACTCGGCCATATGGAAACGCCCGACTACGGCCTCGACGAATACCCCGACCTCCCCATGATCGACGCCGTCAAATCCTTCCAGCGGGACAACGCCCTGGTCGAGGACGGCGTCATGAAACCCGATGGGCCAACACTGGCGCGGCTTAACGAGACACTTGCAACGAAAGCAGCTCCGCCGGCACTGCTCCAAGCTTCATCTGAACCAAACGCGGCCCGTGACCGCCACCTAATGTCGTTACCCTCGCAGTCGGGCGCCAGACCAACCATCCCAAAGAAACCAATCGTGGCGCCTGGCTCTCAGGTCGCCATGGGCCCGGCCGCGGCACTGATCCCACCACTGCTCGGTGCCGTCGCACGCACCGCCATCGGAAACTCTGCCCGCACGGCGGCGGGCGCAGCCGCGGCTGGAGCCGCCGGATCACTCATCACCAATTCGAATAAAGGCAAGGGACAGGAGCAACCGCAAAAACGGACGGACCAAGCGCCCTCGTTCCCGCCGATGCCAGGTATCGAACCACCCGACACGCCGTTGCCGGACCGAACCGAGAGCATTCCCCAACCGGTCGAGTTGCCGGATTTTTCAGGGTCCCTTCCAAAAACCATAAAACCCACGATCTTTGTCTTGCCAGCTCCGGAGCCTGGAGAATTCGGCGACAGCATTGTCGAGCGGAAAGGCAATGAAGCAACGCGGAAGGAATTGGAACGTATCCGGGACTACTTTGAGCAAGTCAAAGGATGGAAACATGTCGCAGGCGGACGATACAGCCCGCTCCATGATTTGGTTCGCGATGGCGAAAAAAATGCAGGAGACGAGCAGAATGAACGCCACATCAAAGGCTATTTTAACGGCCTCAAAGGTGGTCATTTTACCGACCTCACTTTCATCGACGACCGTGGTCGAACCGTTCATATTCAATCGGTTGATGTCGACAAAAATGGCAAACCCACTCAGCGGGAACTCGACAACGCCGAGAAAATTCGCAGAGCGACGGAAAATGAGGACATCCTTCTGATCCCGAAAGGGGCGCAACTTACGCGAAACCGAAAGTTACAATAGATTTTCTAAGAGTGTACTCTCGCCGGTATGCCGCGACGGACAGATCGACAAACATATTTTCGAGGCAAGAGCGTCGTTTTAACGAAACGGGACGAACTCGCGTACAGCCGCGTACTGCGCGAGTTCGATCCCGATGTCCAATTCACTGGCTACACTTATCGGTCCGCAGATAACCATTGTAAGTTGGTGCCGACGATCGCCCACGGTGATGCCGATGAATGTCTAATTACTGTTTCTCACCCCGAAGAAAAGCAACGCATCAAAATCTACGATGAACTCGGCTTGGAATTAGAAAACGTCCAGCGCGACCATGTCAGCCTCAGGCTTCGAAGGTCTTCCTGGAATTGGGTAGACCCAACAAAGAAATGGGCGTTCGATCCACCCTTATTGGATTGGGGTGAGGTTTCGGTTGGGTACCCTGCCGATAATAACGAACTCAAAAAATTCGCAGGCACACTCCTCCGATTGGTTGGGAAGATTACCTGGAAACGGGGACCGTTCGGCTTGGACGCCTGCCGATGGTCGCAATCCGGCGGAGAGGAACGGCGGGGCCTAGGCAATGGGGAATTGATCAGCCCGAGTGAAAAGATTGAACTGAACAAGTACTATGACGACACGCTCTGGGACGACGCCGGGCTGCCCGACGAGCAGACAGGTGCGCGCGTGTAGGATACCTCCCAGAGTCCCAAGGCAAATTCCCTGTTTCAGCTCAAGGGAATTGGATAACGAGTAGCGTGGTTTCCATGTGTTTGCTGGCGGCGCCGGTCGGAGCGCTACCGTCCGACCTTGGTTTTCCTTATATCTTCCCTGTGGATCAGGGAATTCGTAGCAATAGGCACCAGAGACTCCCTCGCCCTCGACTGTCCCCACCGCCATTTCCCACCCCGACCACTCCCGAGAATCTCGTCCGCGGGTCGGAGACTGCCGTGTGTCACGGCGGTGCCGGCCCACCCTCTGGATTGGGGACACAGACACGATAGGAGATACCGCCGCGCCCCGCGGCGGCCTCCACGAGGATGATCGCCATGCCAAAGACACCGGTGAGCGTCTCCGGCGGCAGGATATCGCCGGCAATAGGCGCGAGAACTTGGGCCCGACGAGGAAGCAGGCAATATGCGGGATGATCAGCCCGATCCCGCCGAGGGTTGTCGACCGTCGCCCGGCGAACCCGGTGCTACTCGTGAAATAGCCCCTTTATGGACCCACGCCGTTATCCAATTTCCGCGATCAATCGATCACATCTTTCTAATTGTCCTATCAGTCGGCCCGTGGTGGACTGCGGAGCCGCCGCACGCGGCCATGAGAACAACAAAAACGCCGAACCTGAGAAGGAACATCCATGCCGCCCTCACCCGACGCCCAGCCCACCACCGACAACCCCATCGGCCATGATGTCGAACAGGAAGCCCGCGACGTGCTGGAGGTCCTGGACGGCGGCGGCATCGCGATCATTCCGTTGAATGTGGCCTATGCCATCCTGGCCCGCACCGAGGGCGCCATCCGCCGGATCTTCGAGGTCAAGAAACGCAGCTACGACAAGCCGTCGGGCATGTTCGGCTGCGCCGCCGCCTCGGCCGACCTGCACATCATGGACGACGAGGCCCAGGCTATTCGGAAGGCACTGATCGAAGAGGCCGACCTGCCCTTTTCCATCGTCGCCGACTACCGCAAGGACCATCCCCTGCTGGCCAAGGTCGAACCGTTCGTGTTGGAGACCAGCACCAAGGGGCCGACCATGGACATGCTATTGAACGCGGGCCCGATGCATAACGCGCTGGCCGAACTCAGCCACGCCCAGGGCACGCCGGTGTTCGGGTCCAGCGCCAACCAATCGCTGTCGGGCTCCAAGTACACGGTGCAGGATATCGAACCCGAGGTGCTGGCCGCCGCCGATATCGTCATCGACCACGGCCGCTGCCGCGACGCCAACGACGCGGGGCTGTCCTCGACGATCATCGATTTCCGCAATTTCAACGTGGTCCGGGCGGGCTGCCGGTTCGATCAGATCTCGGCCTTTCTGAAAGACCGCTTCGGCCGCGACCTGGCGGCCTAGATTTCCGCCGTCATGCCACCCGCCCGGCCGGTTACGCCCGGGCCGGCGGCATGTGGGTCTCGATGAAAGCCCGCGCGGCCCGGAAACTCCGGTCCGCCGCCGCCGCGTCGTACCCGGGATGGGTGCGCACGGCGAAGCCGTGGGGAATGCCGTCGTAATAGTCGAATTCAATCGGCCGGTTCAGGCTGCGCGCCCGGTCCTCCAGGCGGCGCATGCCGTCGATCGGCGCGCGTTCGTCCTCGGTGCCGTGCATGATCAGGGTTGGAACGGAAATCTCGGCGATCAGATCATAGGGCTGCAATCCCGGCTGCGCCTCTTCCCGGCGAAAAGCGAAGCCGTGGAAAATGGCCAACAGCCGGATATCCGAATGGGCCGCCGCCGCCATCAGCGCATGGACACCGCCCCGGCAGAACCCGAACACCGCGATGCGGTCAGCATCGACGTCAGGCCGTGCCCGGACATGGTCCATGACGCCCGCCAGATCGGCCAGGACGGGCCCATCGGGTGGGTCGTCGCCCCGCACTTTCCATCCGTGAAGGACCGCGAGATACCCCCACCCGGCGAGCCGTTCGGCGATCTCCGAATACCCGTCCTCGGGCCCGGCGACGCCGCGCAGGATCAGAACCGCCGGATGCGGGCCGGGCCCATCGGGGACCGCGACGAGACCGGCGAGGCCGATCCCGCCCTCGGCGCTCGGGTAGGTGATGCGCTCCGTCGTGACCATGATGGCCTCCCCTCGCTCACACCTTCGCCGACGGCAAACCCGGCTAGGGCTTGAAGCCGTCTTCGACGTCCAACGCCTGGGCGACGGCCGGGCGGGCGAGCATGCGGTCGTGATAGGCTTCCAACGCCGGATAGGTTCCGGCCGGGGCCTCCAGCGCCGTCTTGAACTTCCAATAAATCCGGAAGACGTGGATATCGGCGATCGTATAGCGCCCGGTTAGCCAGTCCCGGTCGCTCAGTTTCTGATCGACGACGGAGAAGGCGTGATCCATTGCCTCCGCCCCCTTGCCGCGCGAACCGTGCAGGGTCGAGGCGGCGAAGGACAGCCAGGACATCACCTCGGCTTCCGCATTCAGGTCGCCTTCCGGCCAGAGGTTCGCCGCCGGATATTTACGCGCCAGGTAATAAAGCGTCGCCGCGACCTCGGTGATCACATGGCCGTCGTCGGTCACCAGCACCGGCACCTTGCCGTCCGGGTTGATCGCCTTGAACTCGGGCGTTCGGGTTTCCTCGTTCGCGAGGAAGCGGGGAATGAGTTCGAAATCGGCACCGCATTCGATCAACGCGATATGGGTCGCAAGGGAGCTGGTGGTCGGGGAGAAATAGAGCTTCATCTTGGTGTTTCCTCGTGATGGGCGACGGCCGTTGGATCGACCGACCGGCCTCGGTGCGGTTGATGCGACCGAGATGCCTCCCATCAAGCCCCAAGAAAACGCGCCCCGCAAGGTTTCGGCGGACGTTCAGGCGCCGCGCCGCACCGGCGCCGCGTGTTCGATCTCGTCGATCAGGACCGCAAGTTCCCGGGCCTGATCCCGGCGCAGGGCGCTGGTCGTCACACGAATCGCGGGCGGCGACGTCAGGCGGAACGTAGCGCCCGGATTGACGATCCATCCGGCCTCCATCAGATGGCGCGTGGTTTTCTGTTCGTCCGCGACCGGCACCCAGACGTTGAAACCGTCCGCGCCATGGCCGGAAATTCCGCGATCCTTGAGGGCGGCGAGAAACCCCTCGCGCCGCTCCTTATAAAGCCGCGCCACGCGTTTGACCGAAGCGTCGTAATCCGGCGAGGTCAGGGTCTGCAGAACGACCCGCTGCAGCAGGCCGCTGACCCAGCGATAGGTACAGGCCCCCAGGACATCGACCTTGCGGCCCAACGCCGGGCTGCAATCGACGAAGGCGAGCCGCGCGTCCGGGCCCAGATACTTGGAGACGGAGCGGATGACCGCCCAGTTTTCGCGCGCCTCGTCGGCGAGGGTCTGGGGCGCGAACAGGGAGAGTTCGGAGAAATGATCGTCCTCGATCAACAGAACATCCGGGTACCGGGATAGGATATCCGCCAGATCGGCACGGCGGGCATCGGACCAGGAACCACCGAACGGGTTGTGGGCGCGGGGTGTCAGGATGACCGCCGCGATCCCGTCGTCCAGCGCCCGCGCCAGGCCGTCCGGCGTCACGCCATTGTCGTCCACCGCCATGGGCACGGCTGCATGGCCGAGGCTGTGCAGCAGGCCCAGGGTGGTCATGAAACAGGGATCCTCGACCCCGACCTTGACCGGCCCGTCGAAAACCGAGCGCAGGATCATGGAAATCGCATCGAAGGTGCCGTTGGCGATCCAGACATGGCCGACCGGCACGCCGTCCTTGCGGAACCGCGCCCGCGCCAGGTCCGCGAGCTGCGGATCCGCCGGGGCGTCTTCGTATCCGCGGTGCGGCCATTCGGGACCCAACGGCTTGACCTGCAGGGGCGGCAGCAAGTCGGGATCGGGATTGCCCGCCGACAAATTGCGGACGGACGCCGCCGCCGATGTGCCCGCGCCGGGGTGCAAGGCGATCCGGCTGCCTTGCCGTCCGCGCCCTTCGGTGACCCCGGCGTCGGACAATTGCCGATAGGCGGAGGCCACCGTGTTCCGGTTGACCCCCAGATCGCCGGCCAGGGCGCGGATCGTCGGCAGCGGATCACCGGCGGCCATGCCGCCCTGGGCGACGGCGGATTTAATGCTGTCGGCGATTTCCTCGGCGGTCCGCCCCTGGATCACCGTCCGGGGTTCCACGGGGGCCATTGCGTCGCTTCTCGGGTCCATCATCGGGCTTTCGAAATCGTCGTCATTGCAGCGTTACACACCTGCGGCCACCGTCGCGGGCCGCGTCTCTCTTATGCGCGATCATCGCACAGCCGTAAACGCCACCCGGCACCCGCATCGGATGCGGCCCCTTATACGGCAAGACGCCGCGATAGGACAAACACGTTTTAAAATAGGACAAAAATACCTCTAACCAAGAGTCCTGCATTCAAACCCGCCTCAAGAACCAATACAGGGCCTATAGCAGGCTATAAAGAAAGGGAAATTCATGCGCATGAAGGTCAATGAGGCTAAACCCACCTCGACGGCAAAGACAAATAAAACTCTCTTTGTCCTATTTTTGTCTTGTTTTTTGTCTTTTCCACTGACTAGGCTGAATGCACTGCACAAAACATGAAAGGGAACCGCCATGCTGCCGCCGGAACAACACATTCAGATCGGATCGATTCTGTTCGACGGTCTCGACCAGATCGACCTGACCGGGCCTTACGAAGTCCTGGCGACGATCCCCAACGCGTCCTTCACGGTGGCGGCAAAGTCGTTGGACCCCATGCGGGACTTTCGCGGCATGCGCCTGATGGCCGACACGACCTTCGACGAAGCACCACAGTTCGACGTGCTGCATATTCCGGGCGGCCCGGGACAGCAGGCCTTGATGGAGGACGAGGAGGTTCTCTCCTTCATCCGGACGCAGGCCGCGTCCGCCCGCTATGTCCTGTCCGTCTGCACCGGCGCCCTGGTCTGCGGCGCGGCGGGCCTGTTGGTCGGCCGCAAGGCAACCACGCATTGGTCGGCCCATCATCTGCTTCCCTATTTCGGCGCCGAGGCCGTGAACGAACGGGTCGTCATCGACGGCAATTGGATTTTCGCCGCCGGGGTGACCTCCGGGATCGACGGCGCCCTGCACCTGGCGGCGATGCTGCGCGGCCAGAAAGTCGCCGAACAGATCCAGCTTTACATGCAGTACCAGCCGGAGCCGCCGTTCGACGCGGGCACGCCGGAACGCGCCCCGGCCGAGGTCCTGGAGGCCGCACGGGCGAAAGCCGGTCAACTCACCGCCGACCGGCTGGCGACCGCCAAGAAGATCGCCGCGAGGTTGAACATCGACCCGGGCGCCGCCGCCGGGTGACGGCCGCGTCCCAACGTCAACGGGCGAGTCCCGCTTGTTGTGCAAAAATAAACAACGATGTGCATTTTTTTGAAATTGTCGATCATAAAAATTCACATCACACTGATCTGAACGTCATCGATTTGTAACGGCCACGGGGGGCCGTCGGGCCATGGAACTCGTTATCGCGCTGGGAATGAACGGCATCGTTTGGGGCCTGATCATCGCTTTGATCGCCCTGGGCCTGTCGATCATCTTCGGCCTTCTCGACATCATCAACATCGCGCACGGCGACTTCTTCATGGTCGGCACGGTGCTGGCCTGGGCCGTGTTCGAAGGGACCGGCAACTACTGGCTGGCCTTCGCCATCGTGCCGATCATCGGCTTCGGCCTGGGTGCCTTAATCGAATACGCGGTGATCCAGCCGATCAAGAACGCGGCGGCCTTGTCCATCGTCGCGACCTTCGGCCTGTCGATCATCCTGCAGGAAAGCGTACGCGCGACCTACGGCGCCGCCCCCTCGCGCCTGACCGCGCCGATCGAGACGACGATCCCGCTGTTCGGCCTGGAATACGAGGTTTACCGCCTGTTCGCGGCGTTCATCTCCGTGGTCGCCATCGTCGCCTTCTTCATCTTCCTGCACCGGACGAAGATGGGCACCTGGATGCGGGCCGTGCGCTACGATCCGGAAACGGCGACGGCCATGGGCATCCCGGCGCGCCGCGTCTATCAGATCACCTTCGCCATCGGCTTCGCCATGGCGGCACTCGGCGGCGTCGTCGCCGGGCCGATCACCACGGTCGATTTCCAGGCCGGGGTCGACGTCCTGCCGTTCTGCTTCATGGCCGTCATCATCGGCGGCCTGGGCAATCTGGAAGGCACCGTCGCCGCCGCCGTCATGCTGGCCTTCTTCGAAGGCGTGATGGCGAGCTTCGCCGATCCGACCATGGCCCGCATCGGCTCGCTCTGCCTGATGAGCCTGGTCCTGTTGATCCGTCCCCACGGCATCTTTTCCGGAGCGACGCGATGACGGCCCATCAGATCAACAAATGGGGCCTGGTGCTGTTCGCGCTGTTCACCTTGGCCGCTCCCTTCATCCTGCCGCTGTTCATCGACGCATTCTGGGTCGACATCTATTCCGAGATGCTGATCTGGTCGCTGCTGGCGGCCAGCGTCAACCTGCTGTTCGGCTACGTCGGCCTGCTGTCCTTCGGCCAGGCGTTGTTCTTCGGCATGGGCATGTACGGCGTCGCCATCGGGGTCGCCAAGCTGGGCCTCGGCTTCTGGCCGGCGCTGGGCCTGGGCATCGTCCTTTCGACGGCGATGTCGGCCTTCGCCGGCGCCCTCGCCGTGCGCCTGACCTGGCATTACTTCGCGATCATCACCGTGGTGTTCTCGCTGATCTTCTATTTCACGGCGCTGTCTTGGAAACCGCTGACCGGCGGCGACGACGGCCTGTCGTTCTCCATGCCGCCGATGCTGACCTGGGGTGAGGACGGCGAGCTGTCCCTGACCGACCCGACGGTGCAGTACTACTTCATCATCACCATGGTCGGGCTGTGCTACGTCCTGATGGGCGTGATCCTGAAAAGCCCGCTCGGCTGGGCCTTCCGCACGGTGCGGGAAAACGCCATGCGGGCGTCGCTGATCGGCCTGAACGTCTACCTGATCCGCCTGACGGCCTTCATCGTCGCGGGCTTCATCGCCGGGATGGCGGGGGCGCTGTTCGCGTTCTTCGGGCGCTACGCGTCGGCGTCCTACATGTTCTATCACGTCTCGGGCGAAGCCGTTGTCTGGGCGATCATCGGCGGGGCGGGAACGCTGCTCGGCCCGGTGGTCGGGACCAGCCTGCTGATCATGCTGCGCGAGGAGCTTTCGACCTTGTGGGAGCATTACCTGCTGCTGGTCGGTGTCATCGTCATCCTGGTCGTCGTCTTCGCGCCCAAGGGCATCGGCGGCCTGTGGCACGGTCTGATCAATCGGATCGCCAAACCGGCGCCCGATGCCGTTGACGTCAAGGACGGGGAGGACCGCTCATGAGCGACGCAACCACCCCCATTCTGCAGATCGACGGCGTCGAGAAACATTTCGGCGGCCTGGCGGCCCTGGGCGGCGTCAACGCCCAGGTCGACAGCGGCAAGCTGACCGCCATCATCGGCCCCAATGGGGCAGGCAAGACGACCCTGTTCAACGTCGTCACCGGCATCCTGCCGCCGTCCGCCGGATCCATCCGCTTCATGGGCAAGGACATCACCAAGGCCTCGGTCCACGAGATCAGCCGACTTGGCCTTGCCCGCACGCTGCAGATCAAAAGCGTGTTCCACGGCATGACCGTGCGCGAGAACCTGTGGATCGCGGCGCAATCGCGCCAAGGCGTGTTCAAGCCGTTCAAGAGCGCCAAATCCTGCCGCGCCGCCAACGACCGTGCCGACGGCCTGCTGGAAGAGTTGGAACTGACCCATCTCGCCAACCAGGAAGCCGCCAACCTGTCCTACGGCGACGTGGCCTTGCTGGAAATCGGTATCGCGCTGGCGACGGAACCGAAACTGTTGCTGCTGGACGAGCCGATCTGCGGCATGGGTCCGGCGGAAACGGAACGCACGGTCGCCAAGATCAAGGAACTGGCCCAGCGCATCGACATCGTCATCATCGAACACGACATCGAAGTCGTCTTCGACATTTCCGACGACATCATCGTGATGGCCCTGGGCACCGTTCTGGCCCGTGGCACGCCGGAAGAGATTTCCCGGAACGCCGAAGTCCGCAGCGCCTACCTGGGAGACGACGATGCTTGAACTGAACGGCGTCCACGCCCATTACGGCAAGGTTCACGTGCTGCAGGGCACCTCGCTCGAGGTTCACAACGGCGAGGCCGTGAGCCTGTTGGGCCGCAACGGCGTCGGCAAGACGACGACCTTGAAAACCATCATGGGCCTGGTCCCCGCGACCGGCGGCGAAATCGTCTTCGACGGCCGCGGCCTGACCGACCTGGCGCCGCACCGCATCCCGGAAACGGGCATCGGCTATGTGCCGCAGGGGCGCGGCATCTTCCCGACCCTGTCGGTGAAGGAAAACCTGGAAATCGCCCTGACCAAGGCGCCGCCGTCGCAGGTCACGGATTATGTCTTCGACCGCTTCCCGCGCCTCAAGGAACGGCTGGGCCAGCCGGGCGGCACGCTGTCCGGCGGCGAACAGCAGATGCTGGCCATCGCCCGCTGCCTGGTCATGCAGCCGAAGCTGATCATCCTGGACGAACCGACGGAAGGCATCATGCCGATCCTGGTTCAAGACATCCGCCGCGAGATCAAGGCCGTCAACGACACCGGCGTGTCGATCCTGCTGGTCGAACAGAACATCAAGACGGCGCTGCGCCTGTGTTCGCGCATTTACATCATGGAAAAAGGCACGGTCGTCCACGAAGCGACGGCCGAGGACCTGAAGAACGACACGGAGACCCTCCACCGATATCTGGGGGTCACCGTCTAACCAAGAAATAACCGTCGACGAAGGCGGGGCTTCACGACCATCCGAACGCAACCCAGTTGGAGACAGCAACATGACCAAAGAAGCCAAATCGAAACCGGTCCCGGCGGCAAGCGCCGGACATAGCCGCCGGTCCTTCCTGCAAACCGCCCTGGCGGGCGGTGCCGCCGCCACCGGCGCCTATTTCGGCATCATCCACCGCGCCAACGCCGCCGGCCCCATCGTCATCGGCCATCAGTGCGAACTGACCGGCGGCTTTTCGTCCTGGGGCTATTGGCACGACAAATGCGCCAAGGCGGCCGTCAAGGTCATCAACGAAGGCGGCGGCATCGCCGGGCGCAAGGTCGAACTGGCCATCGAAGACACGGAATCGAACCCCGCTGCCGGGGCGCGCAAGCTGCGCTCCCTGATCCAGCGGCGCAAGGCGTCCTTCGTCGTCGGCTCGGTCCATTCCGGCATCATGCTGGCCTCGATCCCGATCGCCACGGAACTGAAGACCCCCTATTTCTCGGCCGGTGAAGCGACGGAAGCCACGGGCTCCAAGGGCTCGCGCTATTCCTTCCGCACCGGGACCGACACCTACGCCCTGGCCGCCGCGGGCGTGCCCTGGGCCATGGAAAACCTGGGCAAGAACTGGACGATGATCTTCCCCGATTACGCCTGGGGCCATTCGCATCACCAGGAGCACCGCAAGCTGATCGAAGCCGCCGGCGGCAAGGTCAACGACCCGATCGCCGTGCCCCTGGGCACCAAGGATCTGGTGCCGTACCTCGCCCGCATTCCGGAAGAAACGGAAGTCCTGTTCTCCGTCTTCTTCGGCGCCCTCTCGGTCGCCTTCTACACCCAGTCCAAGTCCATGAAACTGGACGAGAAGATGAAGATGTATTCCGTGTCGGGCACCATCGAAGCCATCGACCCGCGTGACATCGACGGGGCCACGGAAGGTGTCTACTTCCTGGAAAACTTCCCGCGTCCGCTGGAATACAAGAACGACGAATACCACAAGGCCTTCATCGAAATGCTGGGCGTCGATCCGGTCTATGCGAAGGAAGAAAGCACCGGCAAGGTCATGGCCAAGAGTCATGCCTGGCAGAGCTATGAAAACTTCTTCGCACTGAAGTCCGCGATTGAAGCCTCCGGCTGGAAATCCAACAAGGACACCCCCGGCGTCGTCGAGGCGCTGGAAGGCCTGGAGATGGAAAACTCGCTGGCCCATCCGCAAGGCACCAAGGTCCTGCGCGCCGAAGACCACAGCGGCATGATCGATTGCTACATGAGCCGCGTGGAAGATTCCAAGTTCGTGATCAAGAAGCGCATCCCGCGCGAGGAATTGGTCGCGAAACTTCCGCCGCGCTACGACTTCCGCAAAGAGAAACTGTAAAGCCTCCACACCCGACGGGACCGGCCGGTCCGCTGCGTTGCACCTCTCCCGCTTCGGGCGGCCGGTCCCACCCCTTTTCTTCACAACACGAGACCGAACATGGACAAGAAAATCACGGTCGCGGCGGCCCATATCGCGCCGGTCTACCTGGATGCCCGGGCGACCGCCGACAAGGTCTGCGACTACATCCGCAAAGCCGCGGACGCGGGCGTGCAACTGGTCGCCTTTCCGGAATCCTTCATCCCCGGGTTCCCGATCTGGCCGGCGATTTCGGCGCCGATCCACAATCACGAGTTGTTCAAACGGTTCGCGGCCCAGTCCATTCGCGTCCCCGGACCGGAAATCCTGAGCATCTGCCAGGCCGCCCGCGACTGCGGTGTGATGGTCTCCATCGGCATCAGCGAAGCGACCGACCGCAGCGTCGGCTGCATCTGGAACACCAATCTTCTGATCGGCGACGACGGTTCGATCCTCAATCATCACCGCAAGCTGGTCCCGACCTTTTATGAAAAACTGATCTGGGCCAACGGCGACGGCGCCGGCCTGCGCGTGGTCGACACGCCGGTCGGGCGCGTCGGCGCGCTGATCTGCGGCGAGAACACCAATCCGCTGGCCCGCTACAGCCTGATGGCACAGGGCGAGCAACTGCACGTGTCCAGCTATCCGCCGGTCTGGCCGACCCACGATCCCTCGGCCAACGACCGCTACGATCTGGCCTCGGCAATCCGCATCCGGGCCGGTGCCCATTCGTTCGAAGCCAAGGTCTTCAACATCGTCGCAGCCGCCCGCCTGGACGACGACGTCTATGACGTTCTGGCGCCGCTGGGCGAAGACGCGCTGCGCGTCGTCCGTGACTCCCCCGCCGGGGTTTCCATGATCCTGGGGCCCAACGGCACACCGATCGCCGAAACCTCGAAGGACGAAGACCAGTTGCTGATCGAACGGATCGACCTTTCGGACTGCGTCGTGCCGAAACAGTTCCACGACGTCGTCGGCTACTACAACCGGTTCGACATCTTCGGGCTCAGCGTGCGGCGCCGCGAACAGGCACCGGCCGAGTTCATGGACATCGACGACGGGCCCGGCCGAACGATGGATTTCGCGGCCATCGAGGCCGTGGCCTTGGAGGACGGCGCCGCAACGGGGTAACATCGCGGCTCCGACAGAAAGGGGCCGTTCCGTTGAGCACGTCAGAACAGATACCGCGCAGCCTGGCCCCTGAATTGTCACGCTTCGATTGGGATGATATCGCGCTGTTCCTGGCGCTGGTTCGCCACCGCTCGCTCAGTCAGGCGGCGAAGTCCCTATCCCTTACCCATTCCACCGTCGGACGGCGGATCAAGGCGCTGGAGGCGGCGCTGGGCACCAAACTGTTCGAACGCACGCCCAGCGGCTTTCTTCTGACCGACCGGGGCGAAGTCCTTTTGCGCGAGGCCGAAGGCATCGAGGCCCATATCGGCCAGATCGCCCAGATGTTCAGCGGCGAGGCCGCCCAGGTCAGCGGCACCATCCGCGTCGCCACCATGGAAGCCTTCGGCAGCCTCTACCTGGCCCCCCGGCTGGCCGACCTGTATCAGCGGCATCCCTCCGTGCGGGTTGAATTGGTCACCGCCGCCCATTGGGTCAACCTGTCGAAACGGGAAGCCGACGTGCTGATCAGCTTTCCGAAGCCGCGCGGCCACCGCATCACGGCGGAGAAAGTCGGAGAATTCGCGCTGTTTCTCTATGCCTCGCACGATTACATCGAACGCCACGGCATGCCGGAGACGGTCGAGGACCTGAAGGATCATCTGTTCGTCGATTATATCGACGAACTGGTCGTGATCCCGGCGGTGCGCTGGCTGTCCGACGTGCTGCGCGGGCAGGAAACCGTGTTCCGGTCGACCAGCCTGGTCGCGCAGTACAATGCGACCATCGGCGGCATGGGCATTTCCATGCAGCCGACCTTCGTTGCCCGGGACGATCCGCGACTGGTCCCGGTCCTGCCCGACCGGATCGTCGTCAAACGCGATTTCTGGCTCAGCGTCCATGACGACTTGGCCCATATCCCGCGCGTCCGATTGGTGCTCGATTTCTTGCGGGACCTTTTCGCCGAGAACGAGGAATTCCTCAACAACGCCTGACCTCCGGAGCGGACAAGGGGCAGGCTCCCACCCCATTGTTGATAATGATTATCATTTACATTAATTTGCCGAAGAACGAATAAGCGCACGCGGCGGCGATGCCGTGAGCGCGCGGCAACGACAGAGAACACCCATGGGCAACAGCCTCGGCATGTTGGATATCTACCTGGCGCATCGTGCGGCGCTGGTCGACTACGCGACACCGATCGTCGGCGACCGCATGCGGGCCGAAGACGTCGTGCAGGAAGCCTATATCCGGTTCGTGCCCGCCGACGGCGCCCCGGCCCCGGCGATGGATCAACCGGTCGCCTATCTCTACCGGATCGTCAGAAACCTCGCGCTGGACCTGACCCGCCGCCGGTCGATGGAAACCCGTCGCCAGGCCGAACCGGAGCCGCTTTGGTGGATGCTGCCGGCGACCCCCCGTACGCCGGAAGACGAAGCCGGCCACGCCCAGGACCTGGACCGCATCGCCGGGGCGCTCGCAGGGTTGGAGCCGCGCGCCCGCCGCGCCATGGAGATGCATCGTTTCGGCGGCCACACCATGCGTGAAATCGCAGACCATCTGGGCGTTTCCGAACCGACGGCCCATCGCCTGGTCAAGAAAGCATTGATCGCTGTTGCCCGGCATCTGGCGCAGGACGGCGGCGGGCCCGACACCTGACCCCGCTATCGGCCACCGACATTTCGCGATTGGTGTGAAAGAGTTTGCCGCGCCGTTCGTCCTTTCCTTAGAGAGACTGCAAGGCGCCCTTTCGAGCCCACCCGGATCGCCCCAATTGAAGGCATTTCTATGACCCCCCCATCCAGGCCAGCAGACGACACCCCGTTGGACCCGCATTTGGACCCGCATTTGGACGCCGCCATGGATTGGCTGTTGCGCGTCAACGAACGGCCCGAGGATACGGGACTGCGTTCCGATCTGGATGCCTGGCTCGATGCCGATCCGGCCCACCAGCGCGCTTTTCAGTTGGCCGGCCGGACCTGGCAGATGCTCGGCGAAGCAACCCCGTTCGAAGACACGCCGAAACCACCGGACCGCGTCCGCGAATCTTCCGGCCGCCGCCCCGCCCTTGCCGCCGCCGGTTTGGCGCTGGCCGCCTGTCTTGCATTTGCCGTCGTCCCGGACGCCCTGATCCGCGCCCAGGCGGATTTCAGGACCAAGACGGCGGAAGCACGGCAAATCACCCTCGACGATGGCACGCGGGTCGACCTGGCGCCGGAAACCGCCATCGCCGTCACGATGACGGCCGAGGTTCGCCGGATCACCTTGTTGCGCGGCGAAGCCTTCTTCAAGGTCACGCCTGACGCCGCCCGCCCCTTCACCGTTGAAAACGGCGGCGTCGAAGCACGGGTTCTGGGCACCGCCTTCAATGTGCGGACGCTCGACGATTTCGTCGCGGTGCAGGTCGCCGAAGGCCGCGTCCGCGTCACCTATGGCGACGGGACCGATACACAGCGGGCCGATCTGATGCCCGGCCAGGGCATCCGCGTCGCCCGTGCCGGTGGCGACGCGCGCGCCGACGACCGCGCGCCGAAGGACATCGCCCTATGGCGCAGCGGAATGTTGTTCGTGGCCGACGCCTCGGTCGCGGAGGTCGCCGCGATCATCGACCGCTACCAGCCCGGCTGGGTCCTGGTCGCCGACGCCGCCCTGGCGCAGGCCCGGGTCAACGGCCTCTACGACCTCGCCGATCCCGCCCGGGCCCTCCGCGCCCTCGTGAAACCGGCAGGTGGGTCGGTGACGCGGGTATCGCCCTTCGTGCACGTGCTGACCGGCCCGTGACGACGGCACCCGACCCGGGCAAAAGCCGCCGAATGCTCGTAACACCGGCCCGGCCCGGCAAGACGTGAAAGAAAAATCCCCGCTCCTCGTCATTGTTTCGAGAAACGAATGCATCTTAGTCGCATTTGAAATAAATGACGGCGGCAGCCCTGCTTCCGCCGCGAAAAAAGGGGACTGAAGAATGACCATTTCCGACCGGACCGCCGAACGGGTCCGCCTGCCCTGGACGCCCTTGATGGCGGCCCTGATCGCGACGTCGGCATTGACGGCGGTGACCTCGGTCACGACCGCTCAGGCTGCCGGAACGCTGCCGCCTCATGCCACACCGGTGGACGGCACGGAACTCGCCGCCGCCAAGGATGAGCCCCGGGACACGCCCGAGGACCTCGCCCAGGCATTGGCCCAGGCATCCGGCGAAGCGGTCAGCTTCGACATCCCGGCGCAACCCCTGCCGACGGCGTTAAACGCCTTCGGGCGGCAAGCCGGCGTGCAGGTCACGGTCGACGCCGCCCTGACCCAGGGTGTCTCCGCCCCTGCTGTCCAGGGCGATATGCCGCCCGCGGCGGCGCTCAACCTGTTGCTCAAGGGCACCGGCATCACCTGGACCTTTTCCGACGCCAAGACCGTCGCCCTGTCCAAACCGGAAGTTCGCGGCGACCGCCTGACCCTGGGCACCGTTTCCGTCGAGGGACGGGGCGAAAACGCCTGGGGTCCGGTCAACGGTTACGTCGCGACCCGAAGCGCCACGGCGACCAAGACGGACACGCCGATCGTCGAGACGCCGCAATCCATATCCGTGATCGGCGCGACCCAGATGGAAAACCAGAACACCCAAACCTTGGGCGAGGCGCTTCGCTATACGCCCGGCATTCTGAAGGCGCAGGGTTTCAACCGCACCGACGACGGCTTCTACATGCGGGGATTTCAGGGCAATACGGAATCCATGTACCTGGATGGACTGCGCGGGATGACCAACGTCTACGATTCCGCCGCCGAGCCGTTCCTTCTGGAACGGGTCGAGGTGCTGCGTGGCCCGGCCTCCGTCCTCTATGGCCAGGCTTCGCCCGGCGGCGTTGTCAGCATGGTCAGCAAACAGCCGACCCGCGAGACCTTGCGTGACATCAAAGTCGACGGCGGGTCGTTCTCGCGCAAACAGGCGACGGCCGACATGGGCGGATCGATCGATGCGGACGGCACCTGGAGCTATCGCATGCTGGCCCTGGTCCGCGACAGCGACACCATGGTCGACTACATTCCCGACGACAAAAGGGTCGTTTCCCCCGCCGTGACATGGCGGCCGAACGACGACACCTCGCTGACGGTCCGGGCGACCTATCAGAATGTCGAGACGGCCTATAACTACGGCTATCCCGCCGAAGGCACCGTCATCAACAACGATCAGGGCGAAATCGCCCGAAACCGTTTCATCGGCGAACCCGGCTTCAACAAATTCGACCGCGAAACCTTCACCGCCGGCTACAGCCTGGAGCACCAGATCAACGATTGGGTTGGCTTCAAGCAGAACCTGCGCTACGGCGATTTCGACAACGAATACGCCGATATCTATTTCGGCTCCTACCAGGCAGATAATCAGACGGTCAGCCGTGGCGCCTATGCCCGGACCGATCATTCGACGACCCTGACCTTGGACAACCAAGTGCATGCCGACCTGGAAACCGGTCCACTGACCCACAAACTGGTGGGGGGTATCGATTACATGCGCGGCACCTTCCGCCGGCTGCAATTCAACGGCACGGTCGGGAATCTGAACCTGTATAACCCATCCTACGGCGGCGCAGTGACCATGAACACCTCGGCCCAGACCGATTCCTACCAGTTGCTCGAGCAGGTCGGCTTCTACCTGCAGGACCAGATAAAGTTCGGCGATCATTGGCGCCTGCTGATCGGCGGCCGCCAGGACAAGGCGACCAACGAGACCGACGATTACAAGGCCCGGACAGAGACCAAGAACAATTCCTCCGCCTTCACCGGGCGGGCCGGGCTGGTCTACCTGTTCGACAACGGCCTGGCGCCCTATGCCAGCTACGCGGAATCATTCCAGCCGCAGACCGGCAGCGATTTCAGCGGCGTGCCTTTCAAACCGACGACAGGGGCGCAATACGAAGTCGGCCTCAAGTACCAGCCTCCGGGCCTCAACGCGACGTTCACCCTGGCGGCGTATCAGGTGACGCGTCAGAACGTGACCAAGTCGGACCCCGACAATTCCGGCTATCAGGTTCAGACTGGCGAAGTCCGCTCGCGCGGTATCGACCTGGAAGCCAAGGTCAATCCCATCCCTTCGGTCAATCTGATCGCGGGGTATGCCTATACCCAGGCCGAGGTGACCGAGACCAGTGCCGCCGATCTCGGCAACCGGCCGGAAAACACGCCCCATCAAATGGCCTCGCTATGGGGGGAATACGCGCCCAAGGAAGGGGATCTGGAGGGATTGGTCCTAGGCGGCGGTGTGCGCTATGTCGGGAATACGACGAATCTCCGGAGCAACGCCACCGCGCCCAGCTATTGGGTGGCCGACGCCATGATCTCATACCGAACGGGCGGCCTGAAACTGGCGCTCAACGCCTATAACCTGTTCGACAAGACCTATATCGCGGCCTGCACCTACGGCTGTTTCTACGGCGATGCACGGACCTTTATCGGCTCCCTGTCCTATCGCTGGTAAAACCACGAAACGGGACGGTCGAGCGGCCCTGGAAAAAATCGCGTTTTTTGTAATAAAACGCGCGGATTCCAGGCCGCTCGTTCGTCTTATACATATGAGCGAGACATCCGAGATTTCCGCCGGGCCGTCCTCTTCAGAGGCGCCAGAGCCCGAAGCGCCCCGTTCCCGTGACAACTGGCCGGACTTTTTGACCGAGACCTACCGGCGGGCGGCGGCGGCGGTCGAGGCACGCCCACTTCTGAGCCGATGGATCATGGCCGGTCCCGGCACGATCATCGTCGCCCTGTTGTTCACCATGGCCATGCCGTTCTGGATGCCGTCGGGGGCGGCCGGCGTCAACCATGTGGCGCTTCCGGTGATCCTGGCGCCCTTGGTCTGGGCCGTTTTCTTCGTCTATGCCGTGGCGGCCGAGAATATCGCCCGCGCCGCCACCGCCATCACCGGGATCGGCGTCGTTACCGGCGCCTTGATTCTGATCTCCCTGGCGGGCGGATAACGATCGGATAAGGAGGCCAGGAGCCATGGCGGACAGAATCGAACTCAACCCGGTCGAAAAGCTGACCCAGACGCAGGTCAAGCGCATGACCGCCGTTCACGGCTGGGCGGGGACGATCCTCGGCCTTGTGCTCTACGTCGTGATCGTTTCCGGCACGATCGTCGTGTTCGGCCATGAAATCAGCGAATGGTCGTCGGGCGGCACGCGCGTTCACCAGGAATTGTCGGACATGAGCAATCTGGACGGCAACGTCCGGGCCATCGCCGAACATACCTCCAAGGGATATCTCGATCGCATCACCATGTTCACCAATTCGCGGGGCGAATTGGCCGTGTTTCCCCATACCCAGGTCATGCACCCCGAGGACCAGCGCCCGAAAGCCTACGGATCTCTGTACAATCTGGACCCGGCGACCGGAGAGACAATCCGGCGCTTCGACGGATTCGCCTTCGACGACGAGGAATCCCATCACACCAGCGCACTCGAGGATTTCCTGGTCGAACTCCACGTCGCCCTTTACGTGCCCAACCCCTGGGGCTCGATCCTGACGGGCATCATGGGCTTGCTGGTCATGGCGACGGCGATCACCGGGTTTCTCATGCACCGGCATCTGTTCCGCGATCTGTTCGTCGCGGCCCGGCGGGGCGAGCGCCTGGTCACGACCCGCGACCGCCATATCCTGGCCGCCAGCTGGTCGCTGATTTTCGCCTTCCTGTTGGGCTTCACCGGGTCGTTCTACAGTTTTGCCGGCACCGTGACCTTCCCGCTGGTGTCCAAGGCCGCTTTCGGCGGCGACCGCCAGGCGATGATCAACACCATGTTCATGCCGCCGACCAAGATCGACACGACCCCGGCCCCGGTCGCCGATCTGGACCGCATGGTCGCGCAATCCGTGGAACGGATGGGCGGATCCGTGCGCTTCGTTCAAATCCTCAATTGGGGCCGCGCCGACGGCCGCATGCGGATATTCCACACCCCCAATGACGGCGGCCTGGCATTCGGACAGACGATCTTTCGGACCTCCGACGGAAAGTTCCTCGGGGAAAAACCCATCGTCGGAAGCGAACCGTCGCTCGGCGCGGATCTCTATGGCTTGATCCACCCGCTGCACTTCGGCGATTTCGCCGGCGTGTTTTCCAAATCCGTCTGGGTCGGCCTGGGAACGGCCATGGCCTACGTCATCATTTCCGGCCTGCGCCTTTGGGTCCGCCGCCGCGAGGACGAGGTCCTGTGGCAACATTTCGGCCGGGCCGTGACGATCACCGGATTTGGTCTGCCGCTGGCCATGCTGGCCTCGGCCTGGGCCTACTTCCCGGCCCTCGCCTTCGGCGATCCGTTCTTCTGGACCCCGATCGGCTTCTTTGCAGGCGCCGCCGCGATCATCCTGTTCGGCGCCCTTAGCGATGCCGACCGTCTGATCCCCCGCCTGCTGCGGCTGCTCTCCGTCGGTTGCCTGGCCCTGCCGATCCTGCGCCTCGGCTTCGGGGGGACCGGCTGGGTCGATGCGGCGGACCTGAACCTGGGCGCCGTTCCGGCGCTCGACATGGTCTTCGCCCTCATCGGCGTCGGGCTTTGGTTCTGGGCAAGCCGAACCGACGCCGCGACAAACGACCGCGCCGGCGCCGCCGGCAACACGGGCGGCATCGGCCACAGCACTATGGAGCCCGCCGAATGACCGTCCTGTCGACCCTGGCCGCGATCGCCGTTTCCACATCGGCGATCGGGTATCTGACCGCGACGGACGCCAAACGGCGGCGCGTCTTCGGCCAGGAGCCGATCAACCGCGAACCCTGGCAAAAATGGGCGGCGCTCGGGACCCTGTTCCTACCGGGGGTCCTGCTGCTCGCCTTGGGCAACGGCGCCGGTTTCACTGTCTGGATTGCCGCCGCCACTGTCCTGGGCTGGGTTTTGGCCGCGATGACACCAGACCGCGCGGCCCGTTTGCACAACCGGTTTATGGAGTCCGCCGGGGCCGCCCGGCGCGGCATTACGACGACGGCGACGACCTTGGGCGCCCTGGTTCGCATGCCCCGAAAAATCGCCGATCTGGAAGCCCGGATTGCCGAGTTGGAAGCCGAACTGGAACAGGAACGGAGCCACAAGGCCCTGCCCGCCCCGGCCCGATCACCCAAACCGCGGCGCGGTGCGGCGGAAAGAAAGCAGCCGGCCCAAGCGGCGCAATAGCCAACGGCCGACCGCCCGAAGGCGCGCTAGCCGGCCTCGGAGGTCTTCATCTCTGCCACCTTGCGGACGCCCGGCCCATGCCGCCGGAACCACACCCCTGCGCCTAACACGATAAGGGCCAAATCGAAGCCGATGATCGTCCCGTCCCCCGCCGTGATCGCCGCCGCCCATCCCGTCCCGCCAAGGACCAGACGCAGCACCGGCAGCCCCATGCAAGCCAGCGCCAAGACCGTGCGATATCGGGACGCGAGGCGGCGTTGATCCGTGACGGCGCCAAATAGGATCGCGCCCGCGCAACCGATGAAAAAACCCTTGGACGTCCATTCGAACGGATCGTCCAGGGCCTCGGCCAGAAAGAAGGCATAGGCCGACGCCAGAACCGCCAGCGGCAGGCCATAGCCCGTGATCGTCACGGCCCGGCCGAAACCGCGCCATAGGGGATCCGCGTCGCGACGGCGCACCCAAAGCTGCAACCCCGAGATGATCACATAGGCCATGGCGGCGCCGAGCCCGACCCAAACGGATTTCGACAACACCCCGGCGAAATCGCCGAAATGAAGTGGCTGGATCAGGTCGTACAGGTCGCTGCCCAAGGACGGCTGATGCCCGATCCGGGGCCGGCTTAGAAGAAACCGGCCGTCCGCGCCGCTGAAGACGTGGTGGATCCGCGCAAGACGGTCGCGCGGCGGCCAATGAAATATATCGATCGTCGCATCGGCCCGGCCCCAGTTGCGAATTCGCATGAAGCGCAGGGGCGAGCCCGCCATTTCCGTCGACCGGGCGATAACCGTATCCAGGTCGACGACATCCGCCGGCCGCGGGTCCGGCGTGACCTTCGGCGTGAACAGCGTCCGCTGCATCTCGGCACGGTCCCCGCCGAACGCCGTCTGCGTCACGAGCGGAAAGGTCAGGGTGCCGGCGAAACTGAAGAACGAGCCCGTGAACCCCAGCAGGAAGGCGAAAACCAACGACCAAGTGGCGGCTAGAATATGGCGGTCGCGGGCCGTCACCAGACGTTCGCCGGGACGCGCGGCGACGAACAGATCGCGGATCAGATGACGGTGCATGAGGAACCCGGTGATCCCCGTCACCATCACCAGAAGCCCCATGACCCCCGTCAGGATCGAGCCCCAGGGGTCGGGCACGAAAAGCCGGATGTGAAGTTCGACAAGGAAGTCCTCCAATGCACTGGCTTCGTGCTTTTTCGGTTCGACATAGATGAAGCCGTCTTCGCGCGTGCGCAGCCGCCCGGTATCCGGGTCCATCTGATAGATCGACCCGAAGGCCTGCTTCCGCCCGCTCGGCGCGTGCATCGCGCGGGTGAAGGTGGCGACGGTCAACTCGCCCCGTTCGCTGCCGTAGACGTTGACGGTCCCCAGGTTGGCCTTGGGCGTGCGCTCCGTGATGTCGCGGACGAAGCGGTCGATCAGCCCGACGTGGGACAGGGACAGGTGACCCCGCGTGTTGCCCTGGGACCAAGCCGCGAGGTCATGTCCGAATACCACGACCGTGCCGGTCACGACGACGACATACAGCACCAGCCCCAGAACCACCCCGGCCCAGCCATGAACGGCCGTCAGGCGTTTCACCTGTGCGGGTGTCATGGCGGCCGCCGGGTTGGGATTGATCCTAGCCGCCATGACGGCGCAGGGCGCAATCCGCCCGCATTCCTAGAAGTCCATCCGCATGCCCGCGAACACCGACCGGGGTGCGCCGGGGTTGATCCGATAGGTGCCGCCCGACGCGGTATAATACGTGGCATCGGTGATGTTCTTGACGCCCAGATCGAAACGGATCCGTTTGTCCTGGCCCACGGGCAGGTAGTACCAGATTCCGGCGTCGAACAGGAGGTACTGGCCCAGTTTGAAGGTGTGGTTGTCGTCACCGAACCGCGTGCCGATATAGGTCGTCCCGAACCCCATGCCGAAACCGTCCAGGTTCGAGCCGGTGTCCTTGAACTCGTAGCTGGTCCACAGGCTCGCCGTCACCTTGGGCACCCCGCGCGGGCGGTTGCCGTCCGACGATGACGAGGTCTGGCTGTCGATCTCGGCCTCGAGGAAGCCCGCGCCACCGCGGATGTTCCAACCGGGAAGCGGGTTCCCGACACCGGAAAATTCGATCCCCCGGGCATTGATGCCGCCGACCAATTGGGCCGTGCCGTTGACTGTTTCGACGACGTTGTCCTTGCGGATGTCGAAGATCGCCGCGCTGAGAAGCAGACGCCCGTCCAAGGCGTTCATTTTCACGCCGACCTCCATCTGGCGGCCGCGTTCGGGATCGAGCTGCAGAATGTTATTGTCCGCCGCGAACAGGGATTGCGCCGTGAACGTCTCGTCATAAGAGGCGTAGATCGCGAGATCCTTTTTCGGGTTCCACACCAGCCCCGCACTTTTGGTCAGATGAGAATCCAGGGCCTGATCGGCCGTGGTGACGACGTTCGTGACCTTGTTGTCGCGGTGGTAGTTGCCTTCATAGAATTCGTACCGCAGGCCCGCCGTCAGGTTCACCGACGGAAGCAGGTCGATATCCACCATCGCATATGGCCCAAAGGATTTCTGGGTCAGATCGAAGGTCTGCAGCGACGCCGGGCTGCCGGAATCGTCGACCAGGATTTCGGGCGTCGGATTGGTCACCGTCCCGCCGGTCTGATTGCTGCCGTTGAAGTTGGTCCAGCTGTGGTCCTGATTATGGAATTCCAGGCCGCCGACCACCTGCACCGGCAGGGCGAGGTTCTCGAACGACCCTCGGGCCTGGAGACGGCCGAACAGGGTATCCAGCCGGCGGTCGTCGTTGCCGCTGACCCGGCGGGTCAATGTGCCGTCGTTGGCGATACTGCGCACCTCGACGTACACGTCCTGCTCTTTCTCCGTATAAAAGAGCATCTTGTTCTCCAGCGACCAAGTCCCATCCCCCAGAGGTACGGCACCGTCGAATTCGAAAATGTTGTAGGTCGTCTGCCGATCGACGAAATCGGGGTGATATGCCGTGTTGATCGGCACATCCGCGATCAGGCGGGACGATCCGTTGCCGGCGACCGTCGGGATCCCCCGGTCCAAGGTGCGGTCGTCGTTGGTCACCTCGTGCTTCACGCGCGCACGCGCGCCGCTGTCGCCAACCCAAGAGAAGGATGTCGACAGGAATTGCCGTTCGACCTAGGAATTGTCGCGGAAGGTATCGCCATGATCGCCGGACGAAATGATGCGGTAGGCGAAATTGTCGCTGTCGCCCATCGGTCCCGTCGCATCGAAGGTCAGGTTACGCTCGCCGTCTTCGTCGAAATTCATCTCGACGTGGCGTTCGGCTTCGAACTGAGGTTTCTTGGAAATGATGTTGACGAGACCGCCGGGCGTCATCTGGCCGATATCCGCCATGGGGCCCTTGGCGATCTGGATGCTGTCGACCGTGGACGGATCGATCCGACCGCTGGTCTTCAAACGCACGCCGTCGATATAGATATCGTCGGCCCGCCGGAAGCCGCGAATGATGTAGTCCTCGCGCGTGCCACCGAACCCGTCCGAGTTCACGGTGTTCGGCGACAGCTTATAGACGTCTTCCAATTCCCGCGCGTGCTGATCCAGCAACAACTGTTCCGGGATGATGTCCACGGTCTTGGGGATCTCGATCAGCTCCTTGTCGAACCGGGTCCCGGTTTGCGGCAGGCGGCTGTCGTATCGGGATTGGGCCGTGCCCTGAACCGACACCGTATCCAGGCGCAGCGTACCGCCCTGTTCCGCCGGGCGGAGCACGATGCTCTTGCCGTCCGGGAACGACCATGTGACCGGAACCCCGGAAAGAAGCCGGCGCAGCGCTTCGTCGGTCGTGAACGTTCCCTTGAGGCCCTGGGTCGACCGGCCCTTCGCCAGGTCGGTGTCGTAAACGAGTTGCCGGCCGCTCACGTCGGCGAACCGGTTCAACGCCGCGGCCAGGGGGCCCGTCGGAATGTCGTAGGTGCGAACGTCATCCGCCTGGGCGAGGTCCGCATCGGATCGGCTCTCTTGATCGGCGGGCGCCGCCGACGCATCTGCCCATACCACGCCCTGAAACGCCAGCATCGCGCCGGCCAATACCGTACCCGCCAACAGGCGTCGGTAGCCCCTGAAGTTTTCCGCCACGATCGTTTCAAACCGTGATGTGCCCATCGTCATATCGTCGACCCTTCTATCCCCAAGCACGTTCATTTAAACGCGACTAATAATTACTATTATTATTGTGACGTGTTGGGATCGGAATTCAGGAGGTCGGGAATGCGATTTCTTTTCGGCGAACCGGCCTTGGTTATTCGTGAAGCACGATCAGGAAATTCGTCAGACGCAACGACGTGATGTCGAGCGCCGCTTCCAATGCGCCGACCACGGCCACCGGGTCGCCCAGGTCGAACACCCCGTTGACCCGCCGCGCCGCCAGATCCGCGCCGACGACGCGCAGCACGCCCGGATGGTACCGGTTCAATTCATCCACCACCTCGCCCAGGGGCCGGTCCTGGAACACCAACTTGCCGCGCCGCCAGGCGGCAATGGCCGCCGGGTCTGCGTCCGCCACCGGGCCGAGGCGCCCGGCGGCATAGGCAACGCGTTGCCCGGGCGCGAGAATCGTATCCCCGCCGCCGGCCGATACGGCCAACCGCCCCGTCACCAAGGTGACGGCGGCTTCCTCCCCGTTCGTTCGAACGTCGAAAACGGTCCCCAGCACGCGGCTCTCTATGCCGGCAGCCAAGACGATGAACGGTCGATCCGGATCATGGGCGACATCGAACAGCGCCTCGCCATCGAGCAAACGGACGCGACGCGGACCGCCGGGCACGAAATCGACGGCGACGGCGCTGGCCGTATTCAGCTCGATACGCGATCCGTCCGCCAGCTCGACGGTCTTCGTTTCGCCGACGTCCGTCGTCATATCGGCCATCACCTCGATGCGAAGCCGTTCCGGCACCCCTGTCCCGATTGCGACGAGAATTGCCACGGCGGCGGCCGCTGCCACCGCCACGAACATCGACTTGCCGGCGCCACGCGGCCGGCGCAAAGGTGGTTCTGCAAGGGGGCGGGCATCTTCGGGAATTGCATCGAACGCATCCCAGGCGTCCCCGATCCGAACCCAGGCCGCCCGGTGCGCCGGATCGGCGGCGAGCCAGCCTTCGAAGGCGGCGCGCTCCCGATCGCCGGGAACGCCACCGTCCAGCCGCGCATACCATGCCGCCGCCTGTTTCATCTGGGCGGTCGTAACGGTCACGTTGGTTTCGTCGGTTTCGTCGGCTTTGGGGTCTTGCGGCACGGGGGGTCCTCGCATCCTGTTACAGGCTGCCTATGAATAAGACGAACTCAGGGCGTATTTGAGGAGGGCGATCGGTCAATCTTCTTCGGCCAGACGAAACGCGCAATGCGCCAAGGCCTTGCGCAGGTGCTTTTCGACCATGTTCCGGCTGATCTCGAGGCGGTCCGCGATCTCGGCCTGACTCAGCCCGTCGAACCGGCGAAGCACGAAGACCTCCCGGCATTTCGGCGGCAGTTCGTCGACGATCGCCATCAGACGCCGAACCCGCTGTTTCGCGGCCAGGACCTGGTCGGCGCCGGGCCGGGCATCGGCGACGACGTCCGCCTCCCTTCCATCGGCCATGATCGCCTGCCGCCGCTGCTCCCGGCGCAGATGATCGATCGCCAGGTTCCCGGCGACCCGGTAAAGGAAGGCACGCGGGTTGTCGACGTTCCGGTCGGTGGTCGCCGTTGCGGCACGAACATAGGTTTCCTGCACGATATCGGCGGCCAGAGACGGACAACGCACACGCCGGCGCACGAAAACCAGAAGCTCCGTGTAATGGGCCTGAAAGGCGGCCAACAGGCTATCCGCGGTGGTCGTCGTCATATCATGCCGTTCCAATGCCGCCCGCCAGACAAGACGGCGTTCGGCCTTTTCCCCATCGATGAAGGCGCGAGTGTAACGATAGTGATAATTATTCGCAATTAGAGAAGCGGCACATCCCCTCGGCCCGATCCGGTTCGGCCCTACCGCAGCGAGAACTGCACCGGCACGACGATTTCGAGCTTGTCCCGCTCCATATCGTTCGGGATCGGCGGCAATGGATTGGCGCGGCGAATCATCGCCAGCGTTTCCCGATCAAGAGACCGATGGCCCGACGACCGTTCCACGCGAAAGGCCAGCACCTGCCCCGCCCGATCGATGGCGAAAGACAGCAGCACCACCCCCTGAATCCGGCGCAGCCGGGCGGAACGGGGATATTCCTTATGCTTTTCCAGCCAGGCCTGAAGCACGGACACGTAATCCGCGGTCGCACCGGCCATCCCGCCGCCCTGGGAATCGTCACCGGACCCGGCGTCTTTCGAGTCTTTCGTGCCCGACTTGCCTTGGGTGCCGGCCACAGCGGGCGTAGTCCGCGCCGGAGTCGGCGCGGGCTCGACGGTCTCTCTCGGCTCCGGCGGTTGGGGTTTCGGCGGCCGCACGACCTTCGGCGGAATAGGCATCGGCTCCTTCGGCTTGACCTCGACCGGTTCGGGCGGTTTCGGCGGCTCGATGGGCACGGCCTCGGCCACCACCGGCTCGGGCGGCGTTTCGACCGGCACCTCCTGGGGGACGACCTCGGCGGTTTCCGGCTCCATGGCATCCACCGCTTCGATGGTTTCGACGGGCTCGACCTCGGTCGGCGGCGGGGCGTCGGTCGCGGCGTCGCCGGGCGATCCACCCGCCGGTCCCAGCGATATTTCGACGCCGCCGATGCCCGGCAGTTGTGCCCCCGGCGGTGCCGGCGTCCAAAGCACGGCAACGGCCGCCGCCCCATGCAGAAGCAGCGCGCCCATGATCGCCGTGTTCCAATGTCTTGCAGAGATTTCCATGCGTTTCGGTCTTTCAGAAATCCCTGGGCACGGTCAGCAGGTGAACCTTTTCGATCCCGGCTCCGCGCATCAATTCCATGATTTCGACCAGGCGCACGGCGTCGGCGCCGCCGTCGGCCTTCAGACGGAACTGCCCCTGTTCACCGTCACCACCCAAGGCCGCCACCAACGCGGCGTCGTCCATCACCGTGCCGTCGAAGGCCACGCGCCCGTCGGCACCGACCAGGATGAGGTGATCCTGGCCGCCGGGTTCGGTCTCGCTGATCGAAGTCGGCGGTTCAATATGGAACGGGTCGGCGGCGGCGAGATGGCCAACGATCATGAAAAAGATCAGCAGCAGGAACACCACGTTGATCAGCGGCAGGATGCGTTGATCGTCGTCCTTGGGCCTGCGGGCGGCAGTGCGCAGCGAACGCATCACGGCTTCCTCCTGATCAGCGACAGATTGCCGATACCGGCGGCAGCCAAGGCATCGACGACCATCACCACGTCCTGAACCGGCACGCCTTCGTCGGGCCGGACCAGAACCACGCGGTCGGCCTTCTTGGCGATCGCCCGCGCGGCACGGCGGGCGATATTTTCCAGGGACAGGGTCTCGCCCGCCAGGCGCAGACCGTCACGCCGCACCTCGATCAACAACGCCTGTTCCATGGAGGACGACCGGCCCGTTTCCTGGGGCGCGTCCAAGGTGACCGACCGCCAATCCAGGAACGACGACGCCAGCATGAAGAAGACCAGAAGAATGAAGACCACGTCGATCAGCGGCGTCAGCGAGATCAAGGCGCGGCGCCCGGTCTTCGCCGAAGCGAAGCTCTGGCTATGCATGGAAAGGCCCTCGCTATTCGGCGGCGCCGGCGACGGGCGCGCGATAGGCGGCGGGCGAAGGCGATTGCTCCGTGGCCACCGGGGCCGCGAGGTCTTCGGTGAAGACCTGGGTCACCAGATTGTCCATATCGTGGGCCAACCGATCGACGGCCCGTTCCAGCCAGTTGACCGCAGCCACCGTGGGAATCGCGACCGCGAGGCCCACGGCCGTGGTCAGCAGCGCTTCCCAAATGCCGCCGGACAGGATCGCCGGGTCGATGCGGTTGCCGGCCTGCTCCAATTGCTGAAAGGCCGAAATCATGCCCAGAACGGTCCCGAACAGGCCCAACAACGGGGCCAGCGTGGCGATGACCTCCAACGGGCGCATATGGCCGCGCAGGGTTTCCAGCATGTCCAGACCGGCGCGGGTGACTTCCTCGCGCACCTTGGCTTCCTCCAGGTCGCGCCGCGCCCGACCGCGCATGGCCAGCAACAGGACCCGGGCCGCCGGATTGGGCGTCGACCGTAGGGTTTCAGCCGCCCGGGCCGTCTTACCGGCACGATAGAGCGCAAGCCCCCGGCGCGCCGTTTCGCGGTCGCCGATGCGGGCCGACCAGAACTGCCACAGTTTCAGGCTGACGATCGCCACGGCGATCACGGACATGGCCAGCAGAATGGCGACGACGGGTCCCCCGGCGGAAAGCCATTCCAACGCTTGTGCCAACATTTCGGGTTCTGCTGCCGGTTCGACGGTCAGCGGCGCCCCCGCCTGTTGGTTCTCCATTCGATTACTCCTTCAGATACCGATGCGAGGACCCATCCGGGGGCGCGAAGAAAACCTCCGCCGCCCTGTCGGCACATGGTCCTACCCTTAATAAGACGAACGAAACCCGCGGTTCCTTCACCCAAACGCGATATTTTTTGCCCGCCGGCGCCCCGCAGGACCGCGAAGCCCCGCGACCCCGGCGATCATACATGCCCGCCGGTTCTATTGCGATTAATTATCAACCACAATAACAAAATCAATGCAATCGGGGGAATATCAACGCGCGCTGGGCGGCCGCGCCGACAGGCCCGCCCGCGATCGGCGAAGGACGTTCAGAAACGAAAAGAAATTTGTCGGGCGTGAATGGGGCACGGCGTCACGCGCCGGCCGGTCGGTCGCCCCGGCGGATACGATCCCGCATCCGCCGGCAGCGAAAACCGTTGCGCCGCCGGTCAGACCGGCGAGACGGAGAAGGTCAGCTTGGTGCTTTCCGTGAAGATGCCGCCGCGGTTGCCCGGCGTCAGCTTGCCGTAGCGCGGCTCGAACACCGGCGGCAAGGGCCGGCCGCTTTCCGGCGCGAGCCAGAGACGCAGCAGGTGGCGGCGTTCCTCGACATCGGGCCAGTCTTCATAATCCGTGCGCGAATGCAGGATCTGGTGGTTGTGCAGCAATTGGATATCGCCCGGCAGGAAATCCATGCTCAGGTAATATTCCGGATCGTTGCAGAGAGTATCCAGGTATTCCATGGCCTCGACCTCGACATCGGTCAGGCGGCGGGCCTCCGGGAACAGTTCCTGGGCCGAACGGATGTACTGGCCGACGTAGATCGTCGTCAGCTTGCCTTCGTACCAATTGAACACCGGCACATCGAACCAGGGCTTCATGCCCGGCGGGATTTCGCCCCGACGGTCGGTCGGATAGGCGTTGAACAAGGCCCGCCACAGGTCCGGGCGCTTTTCATACATCACGTCGTGCAATGTGACCGAGCTGACGATGCGGCTCGCCCCGCCCGACTTCGCCGTCTTGAGGCAGAGCAGGCCGACGATGTCGACGCTGTCCGTGTGGAATTCCAGGCCCCGGTTGGTCTGGTAATAGCGCGTCGTCGGCTGTTTGATGTCCAGCCCGATATCCTTGACGTGGCCCAGCAGGTGGCCCTTGGCGTTCGACGGGCGGAAGGCGCCGCAGTAGGAGCCCAGACCCAGGTAGCCGATGGCCGCCTCGGTCACCGAATAGCGGTCCACCGGGAAGCCCCGCAACAGCACGAAGCCGCGGCCTTCGACAACGTCGTTCAGGATTTTCTTGAGGCGCGGGCCCAGGGTCGGCAGGACAAAGGTCTCGGGCCGGATATCGGCCATGCTGAGATCCTGTTCCACATGGGCGCGGATGGCCGCGTCGATTTCGGCGATTTCGGTTTCGTTCAGATGCTCGATCCAGGCGTCGGACTTCTGCAGCTTGCTGCCGCGCCAGGCGCCGGGGCCGCCGATCTTGCCGGGCGACAGCACCGGTTCCGCGTCGAATTCGCCGTTATAGGCCAGATTGCTCATGTTCCACTCCCATGCAAATTGGTTGGCCGTAGCATCCCGCCGGATAAATTATTCGTCTATTTTATTTTTTCAATTGATTTATAAATTTAATCTATGAACCCGAATATCACCCTGCGTCAGCTTCGCGCCTTTCTCGCCGTCACCGAACACGGCAGCTTCACCAAGGCCGCCGCCATGCTGAACATCACGCAATCGGCGTTGACCACGGCGGTCAAGAATCTGGAGACCGAGGTCGGCCTGCGTCTGTTCGACCGCACCACCCGCCAGGTCGAGCCGACGGCTTACGGGCGCCAGTTCGCCACCCTCGCCCGCCGCTTCACCGAGGATTTGGAGCGCGGCATGGACGACCTGCGCGCCCATGTGGATCGGCAGCAGGGCCTGGTCGTCGTCGGCGCGACGGCGACCATGATCACCTCGGTCCTGGTCCCGGCGCTGAAGGAAATGTCGGAACGGTTCCCCGGCATCCGCGTGCGGATCATCGAGGTCCTGACCGCCGAAGCCATCGAACACGTCCGGCGCGGTGATATGGACATGGCCTTCACCACGGTCGCCCTGCCCGATGCCGATTTCGACGCCGTGCCGGTGATGCGCGACGTCTTCGATCTGGTCTGCCCCCCGTCGCATCGACTGGCCAGGGAAGACGGCCCCCTGTCCTGGGACGTTTTCCGCAATCACCCGACGATCGGCATGTCCGGGGAAAGCGGCCTGCGCGGCATCCTGATGGGCCACGAAGCCGGCCAGGCCGCCGCCGCGCAGCTGGCCTATGAGGTCTCTTCCGTCTGGGGCCTGACCCGCATGGTCCGCGAGGGCCTGGGTATCGCCGCGGTGCCGGGCCTGATCGCCCAGGAAATGGCGACGGAGGGCATCCGTCGTATCCGGCTCGCCCCGCCCGTCTATCGAACGGTCTCGCTGATCACCCGATCCGGCCGCTCGCCGACCCCGGCCGCCGCCACCCTGGTCGCCGCCGCCCTGTCGCGTCTCCGCGATCTGGAATGCGACGGAATCGAAATTCCCGTGACCGACGCCCAATTGGCCGAACGCGGATTCGCGTTGGATTAAGCGCCTTCGCCGATTGCCGCCGCAAGGGCGCGCAGGCGTTTGGCGATTTCGATGTGCTGCGGCAGGACGACGCGGCCGTCGACCTTGCGCGACGCCGTGGCGCCCGCCTCGCCGCCCGAATTGGGGGCCAGCACCTTGTCGGCCCAGGCCAGTTCCTCGGCCGAGGGGGTGAAGACCTCGTTCGCCAGGTCAATGAAGGCCGGATGGTAGAAGTCGATCCCGTCGAAGCCGAGCCAGCGGGCATAGGCCGCATCGGCGCGGATCGCCGCCAGGTCGGAGATTTCGCCGGGCCGCATGGCGTCCAGCGCCGACAGGCCGTGCGCCCGCGCGACGGCCAGGATGCGTTGGCGCATATATAAAAGGTCTTCGTCGTGGCGATGGCCGCCGGCGTCCGTCTGGAACGGCAGGATCGACAGGCTGTGCATGCACATGGCGTAGTCGAGCCCACCGGCGATCAGGCCGTTGGTGCGCGGGCTGGCCTTGACCATGTCCGGCAGGTTGAGGACCGCCGCCGGGGTCTCGATCAGCAGGATCAGTGCCAGGCGTTCCGGTGCCTTCAAATCGTCGAGTTCGCGTTCGACGCGGACCATGTCCTCCGCATCCTCGACCATGGGCACGACGACGGTCGGAATATCCAGCGTCGTGACGAAGGCGAGGTCGTCCTGGAACCAGGGCGTGCGCGGCCCGTTGATCCGGATGGCGATCTCCCGCGTCGCGAAATCGTGGCCGCGGATGCAGCGGCCCAGGACGTCCCGCGCCTGGGCCTTGGCCTCGTTGGTGCCCGGCACACCGTCTTCCAGATCCAGCATCAGCACGTCGACGGGCAGGCCCGCCGATTTCAGGACCTTGGCCTCGACGTTGCCCGGCGTCGCCAGCAACGAGCGGCGCAGCCGGGGGACCGTATCCGCGCCGCCGGTCATGCCTTGCCCCGGAAGTTGGGCGGGCGTTTGTCGCGGAAGGCCTGGCCGCCTTCCTTGGCTTCCTCGGTGTCGTAGTAGAGGTCCACCGCCTGGAAACCGAGGCGCGAGATGCCGCGAATGCTTTCCGTATCGGCGTTGAAGGTATGCTTGGCGATGGCGATGGCCGTCGGGCTGCGCTCGAGGATTTCATCGCACCACTTGGCGACCTCGGCGTCCAATTCGTCGTCGGGCACGACCGTGTTGACCAGGCCCATCTGTAAGGCTTCCTGCGCCGAATAACGGCGGCAGAGATACCAGATTTCCCGCGCCTTCTTTTCGCCCACGATGCGCGAGAGATAGGCCGTGCCGAAGCCCGGATCGACGGAGCCGACCTTGGGCCCGACCTGGCCGAACACCGCGCTTTCCCCGGCGATGGTCAGATCGCAGAGCGTGGCGATGACGTTGCCGCCGCCGATGGCGTAGCCCTGGACCTTGGCGATCACCGGCTTGGGGATGTCGCGGATCGCGGCGTGGATGCCTTCGACCGGCACACCGATGGTGCCGCGGCCCTGGCGCAGGTCCTTCTTGTCGCCGGAATCGCCGCCGACGCCAAAGGCCTTGCCCCCGGCCCCCTGCAGCACGACCACGCCGATGTCACGGTTCCAGCCGGCGGTCAGCAGCGCGTCGATGACCTCGTCATAGGTGCCCAGGCGGAAGGCGTTGAGCTTTTCCGGCCGGTTGAAGGTGATGGTCGCAACGCCGTCGGTCTCGTCGTAAAGGATGTCCTGATAGTCAGCCATGGTGGGGTCCTTGCTTGTCTTTTCGTCTGTTCGGTTGGAGAGGCGGTCGCGGCCTAGTGGCGGAAGGCCGACACGCCGGTCAGTTCACGGCCCTGGATCAGGGTCAGAATCTGGTTGGTGCCGTCGGGGATCGGCAGCATGCGCACGTCGCGGAACAGCTGCTCCAGCCCCAGTTCGCGGCTGATGCCCATGGAACCGTGGACCTCCATGGCCATGGAAATCGCCCGCTGACAGGCGGCCAGCGCATAACGCTTGGCCTGGGCCGAGAGGCCGTTGGCCCGCTCGCCCGCGTCGATGGCGGCCAAGGCGCGGTAGCAGATCAGGCGGCTGGTCTCGATGGATGTTTCGATATCGGCCAGGAGTTCCTGGACCAGCTGATAATTGCCGATGGCCTTGCCGAACTGCTTGCGGTCGCCGGCGTAGGTCAGCGCCGCGTCCAACGCGCACTGCGCCATGTTGACGGCCATCAGGCCGAACAACGGCCGGTTGGCCAGCCAGGTCAGGGTCAGCACGCGGGCCGCATCGCCGACGCTGCCCAGGCGGTTTTCCTTGGGTACGCGGCAGTCGTCGAAATGAACCTCGCCCAGATGACCCTGGCAGAAGCCCAGGCAGGGCGTCTTCGACGAGGTAAACGGTGATTGGTCCCGGTCGACGACGACGCGGACGATCTGGTTCCGCCCCTGATCGTCCTGGCCCAGCGTGCCGGTGATGTTGATGACGTCGCAGATGCTGGCGTTGGTGATCCACATCTTATCGCCGTTGACGACCAGATCGTCGCCGTCCTCGGTCACGCGGGTCTTGATGCCGCGCGCGTCCGACCCGACGTCCGGTTCGGTCGACCCGGTGCAGGCGATCCTTTTGGCCGAGATCAGGTCCGGCAGCAGGCGTTCGCGCTGCTCCGGCGTGCTTTCAAGGGCGATGCGCGCCGCCGTCGCTTCCTGGCCGACGATGGCAAAGGCGACCACGGGCGGAATTTGCTCGAACATCAACCCGAACAGCAGCGTCGGGATGCCCGCCCCGCCCGCACTTTCCGGCACCCGGGCCGAGGTCAGGCCCTGCCCGGCGCAGACCTGCAGCAGGCCCTTCATGGCTTCCTTGGGCAAGGGCGTGTCCGGATCGTGGGCGTCCAGCACCGGCTGAATGTCGCGTGCCGCCATCTTCCGCGCGGACTCAACGGCCATGCGCTGTTCACTGGTCAGGTTGAAGTCCATCGTGATGTTTCCTGTGGTCTTGGTTGATTGGCCCGGTGTTCATCGGGCGTAGTTGTTATTCCATTTAATGGAATTTATTTTTATATATGGTCGCCGGGGCGCAAAGCCTTGTCAACCGCGAACTCGCGCGGTGGCGGCCTGTTCCATTGAGCGGGATCGGCGGCGTCTAAAAACGCCTCGGGCAGCGAATAGGCCGGCTGGCGGTTGGCGGCAGCGGTGGTCGGCAGCAGTTGGTGGCAGCGGTGGACGGCGGCAGCGGTGGACGGCGGCAGCGGTGGACGGCGGCAGCGGTGGACGGCGGCAGCGGCGGGAGCCGCGCCGCCCCGGATCAGCGCCCGGTGAACTTCGGCGCCCGCTTTTCCAGAAAGGCCGTGATGCCTTCCTGCTTGTCGGCGGTGCCGTAGGCCGTGGTGACGATGGCCAGTTCCAGATCGAGGCCCGTGTCCAAATCCACCTGCATGCCGCGATAGACGGCCTTCTTCACCAGACCCAGGCTGAGGGGTGCGCGTTCCGCATGAACCGCCGCCATGCCGAGCGCTTCATCGAGCGCCCCGCCCTTCGCCGTCCGGCGGTTGATCAGGCCGATGCGGTGGGCCTCCGCCGTGTCGATGGGCTCCGCCGAGAGCAGCATGTCCATCGCATTGGCCGCGCCGACGACGCGCGGCAGGCGCTGTGTCCCGCCGGCCCCGGCGACCGTGCCGATCCGCGAGCTGGTGATGGCGAAGCTGGCGCCCTCCCCGGCGACCCGCAGGTCGCAGGCGAGCGCCAGTTCCAGGCCGCCCGTGAAGCAATACCCCTCGATCGCGGCGATCACCGGCTTGCCCAGGTCTTCCAGTGTCCGGGTCAGGGCGTGCCAGTTGCGGAAATAATCGCGGCAGCCCTCAACCCCGGTGACCTCGACGGCCTCGGTCAGGTCGGCCCCCGACGAGAAGAATGTGTCGCCGCCGGTGATGATGACGCTGCGGATCGCCGGGTCCGATTCCGCCGTCCGCGCCGCCTCGACCAGTTCCGCCATCATTTGCAGGCTGACGGCATTGCGCCGGTCTGGACGGTTCAGATGGATGATGCAGGCCGGGCCGTCGGCCGTGACCGTGATCGTTTCATGGGGCATGATTTGTCTCCTTCCCGGCCGCGTGTTCACGTCTATCCGTTCTTGGGCCTGTTCCTTCCTGGCCTACAGGACAATGACAAAATTTAAAATACTATTCTGTTGAACGGAATATTTGCCCTTCCGTGCGCCGGGCCGCCGGGGGTATAAGCGGGGACGCCCCATCAGAAAAGGCAGGCCCCGACGCCATGGCCGACAGCCCCGTCCAGAAAGCCCTCGTGCTGCTGAAATGCCTCGCCGATTACGGCGAGCCCATCGGCGTCAAGCGCCTGGCCGAGGACACGGGCCTGAACATCTCGACCGTGCATCGGCTGCTGCGCCTCCTGGCCGAGGAACGCATGGTTTCGTTCGATCCGCAAACGCGGCTTTACGGCATCGGGACCGACTGCATCCGATTCGCCATATCCGTGTTGGGCGGGGATTCCCTGGCCGCCCGGGTCCGCCCGGTGATCGCCGAGCTGGCGCATACCCTGCAGGAGACTTGTGCATACAGCGTTTACGAGCCCGACACCTTCACCAAGGCCATCGCCGCCGTCGAACGGGGGCCGCATCAACTGGGCTACAATTTCGACGTGGGCCGGCGCGACGGCATCCATGCCGGGGCCAGCGGCAAGGCGATCCTGGCCTTCCTGCCCGACGACGATATCGAGACCATGTTCAAGACGGTAACCCTGGAGGTCACGGCGGAAAACACCATCGTCGACCCGGACACCCTGCGCCGCGATATCGCGGAAATCCGCGCGCGCGGCTACGCCACGTCCCTGGGCGAACGGGTGCCCGGCGCCGGGTTCGGTATCGGCGCGCCCGTCTACGGACCCGACGGGCGGATCGTCGGCTCGGTCGTCGTCACCGTGCCGCTGTTCCGCTGGAAGAAAAAGAACCTGGGCTGGATGTCCAAGGCGGTGATGGATTGCGGGCGGGTCCTGTCCGGTATCGCCGCCGCCGAAGTCGGCGCCGAAGCGGAAGCCGGCGCATGAGCGAGACCTCCGGCACCACACATCGCATCCTGTCTGTCCTGCGCCTGCTGGCCGAGACCGCGGGCACGCTGAGCGTCAAGGACGTCTCGCAATCCCTCGCCCTGCCCATGAGCACCTCGCATCGCATGCTGGACATGCTGATGGAGGCCGGTTTCGTGGAAAAGGACACGGCGCGGCGGCGCTACGGCATCGGCATGGAATATTTCCGCATCGCCAATCTGGTGGCGCAGAATCCGGTCGTCGCGGCGACCCTGCAACCGGCGTTGGACGAACTGACCCGGCGCACCGGCGAATCCTCGGTGCTTAGCATCTACTTGCCCGCCGACCGGGCAATGACCTTCGTCGCCAAAAGCGACAGCCCGGATTCCCTCCGCTTCGAAATCCCTCTGTTCGGTCAGACATCCCTGGTCTGGGGGGCGACCGGATTGGCGATCCTGGCCTTCCTGCCGAAGGCCGCGCAGGACGCGGTATTCGAACAGGCAGCGCCCTCCCCCGTTTCCGGCAAGGTCCTGAGCCGCAAGGAATTCGATGCCCGCATCGCCAAGGTGGCGCGCGACGGCATCGCCGTTTCGGAAAGCGAGAAGCTGTCGGATTCAGTCGGCATCGCGGCCCCGTTGCGCGGCGGGCCGGACCGGGTCATCGGCTCGGTCGGGCTGACCATTCCCCGCTATCGCTACGACCGGACGAAGGCCGCGCTCTATGCCGAACTGCTGGGCCGCGCGGCGACCGGCATCGCGGGCCGGGGGACGCTCCTGCGCGCCGCGCCCTGACCGCTTTTTTTACTGCCGGGCGGTCAGGAAATCGCCGCCGCGCATGGCCGGATGGGCGCGTTCGTACTGCGGCGGGAAAGCAGGCTCCGCCCCCAGTTCCAGGGCTGCGTGCCAGGGCCAGCGCGGGTTAAACAGCATCGCCCGCGCCAAACAGATCAGGTCCGCCTGCCCGGCTTCAAGAATATCTTCCGCCTGCCGTGCCTCGGTGATCAGGCCGATGGCCATGGTCGGAATGCCCGTCTCCTGGCGGACCCGGGCGGCCAACGGCACCTGATAGCCGGGACCGATGGGGATTTCCTGGCCCGGCACGGTGCCGCCGCTGGATGCCGTGACGTAATCGCAGCCCCGCGCCTTCAGCCGTTCGGCCAGGGCCACGGTGTCTTCCAGGGTCCAGCCGCCCTCGGCCCAATCGGTCGCCGACAGGCGCATGCCCAGGGGCTTTTCCTCGGGCCAGGCGGCGCGCACGGCGTCAAAGACCTCCAATACGAAGCGCATGCGGTTATCCAGGCTGCCGCCGTAGTCGTCGTCCCGCTGGTTGCTGAGCGGCGACAGGAAGTTGTGCAGCAGATAGCCGTGTGCCCCGTGCAGTTCGATCAGATCGAAGCCCAGGCGGTCGGCCCGCCGCGCCGACGCGACGAAGTCGTCGATCAGCGATTTGATGTCGGCGACGCTCATCCGTTCCGGCATCGGCTTTCCGGGATAGGGAATGTCGTCGGGGCTTTGGGGGACCCAGCCGCCGTCTTTGGGCGACAGCGGCTTCTGCCCGTGCCAGGCAAGGCCCGACGAGCCCTTGCGCCCGGCGTGCTGCAACTGAATGCCCAGCTTGGCCGATCCGTGGCGCCGGCAGAAGTCGACGATGGGGGCGAGCGCTTCCTCGTTCTCGTCCGAATAAAGGCCCAGATCACCCGGGCTGAACCGCGCCCGGGCATTGACGCTGGTCGCTTCCAGGATCAGCAGCCCCGCCCCGGAAATCGCGAGGTTGCCCAAGTGCATCAGATGCCAGGGCGTGGCATTGCCGTCCTCCGCCGAATACTGCGCCATGGGCGAGACGACGATGCGGTTGGCCAGGTCGAGCCCGCGCAGACGGAACGAAGAAAACAGTTTCGAGGTCATGAGGGCCTCCCGGCCGGATTGAAAATTTGTGGGGTCAGTCGGCGCTGTCCGCCGCCGGTGGCATCATGCCGAGTTCCGCCAAAATCTCCGCGTCGTCCTGGCCCAGTTGGGGCATCGGACGGCGGACGCGGGGCGGCGTGCGCGTGAGTTGCATGGCGCTCGCCAGCAGCGGCCAATCGACGCCTGCGTCAGGCACGGTGAACCAGAGCTTCCGGCGTTGCGTATGCTTGGCGGCGATGACCTCGTGGACCGGCAGGATCGGCACGGCTGCGAGGCCGGCATCGATAAGGCGGGCCGAGAGATCAGCGCGCGTCAGGGCGGATGTGCCCTTGCCGCCGTCTATCGTCACGTCGGCCCCCGCCGCTTCGGCGACGGCCTCGGGCGATGCCTCGGCCAGGACATGGCCGTCGGCGCAGGCGACGACGGTCAAGGGCACGGCCGGTTCCGTCGCACCGTTCCAGGCGACCTGAGTCATCCAGGCGGCGATATCCTGCATGGACAGATCGACAAACTGCCCCCGGCCCGTCCGGTCGCGGTATTCCAACGCCGCCAAGACGGCGACCAGGGCCGTTTCGGCACCCAGCAGATCGACGATCGAAATCCCCGTCTTCATCGGAATGCCGTCGTCGCGGACAACCTCCATGATCCCGGACATGGCCTGCACGACGCTGTCATAGGCGGGCCGCCCGGCATAGAGCGAGTCGTGCCCGAAGCCCGAAACTGCGCAATAGATCAGGCGCGGATTGATCCGGGCGATGTCCTCGGCGGAAAAGCCCCGGCGCGCCAGGGCGCCCGGCTTCAGATTTTCGATCAGCACGTCCGCCGTCTCGATCAGGCGGCGGAAGGCCTCCATCCCGTCGTCCGACGCCAGATCGAGGACCAGGCTGCGCTTGTCCGAATTGACGTAGGCGAAATAGAAGCTGCGGCCTTCGTGGACCGGCAGCCAGCCGCGCGTTGCCTCGCCGCCCGGCGGCTCGACCTTGATGACGTCGGCGCCCAAGGCCCCCATGTGGCGGGTGCTGAGCGGCACGGTGGTGTAATGGCCGACCTCGACCACCCGCAGGCCCGCCAGCGGCGCGGCTGGCTGCGCATTGGTCGTGGCGGCGGCAGGCGACCGCCCGGCGACCAGCGCCGCGACGGCCTGCCGGTCGGCGTCGGGGGCGGGCAGACGGTCCGGGGCGCGGCCCGGCGTCGCCGACATGATCATCGGCGAACCCGGCACGAACAGCCTGCGCCCGTCGGCATCCGTGACCTCGCGGATCATGCCCCGGTGTTCCAGGTTCGGCTCGGCCGGATGCGGGTCCAGGGTGACGATGGCGCCGTTGGCCAGCGACGCCCCATTCAATGCCTCGGCGCAGTCGGCGACCGTATGCGCCTGCGTCCATTCGGTGATGATCGCATCGACCTCCGCCCGGTAGGTGATGCGCGCCGCCATGCGGGCGTAATCTCCCGCGGCGTTCACGTCGTCGCGGCCCATGACGGTACAGAGCCGTTCCCATTGCGCGTCGCTGCCGGCGCAGATCAAGATCCAGCCGTCGGCGGCCTTGTAGACGTTCCAGGGCGAAATCAGGGCGTGGTTGTTGCCCGCCCGTTCGACCGGCTCCGTCCCACCCAGCAGCAACTTGGGAAAGAAGGTGGCCAGCGAAGCGAAGCCGCTGTCGTACAACGCCATGTCGATGAACTGCCCGCCGCCGCCCAGGCGCCGGACACGCAGCGCCGCGACCACGGCGGCGGCGGCGTAGACGCCGGTCATGTATTCGATCACCGGCAGAGGGGCCGGCACCGGCGGGCCGTCCTTGCGCCCCGTGGTGTCGGCGACGCCGGTTTCCGCCTGCAGCCGCCAGTCGGAAGCCGGACCCTTGCGGCCGTCCTTCGGCGCGCCCGCGCCGTAAGCCGTGATATCGCAGACGACCGCGCCGTCGCCGGCGGCCTCGGTCGCCTCGGCGGCAAGCGGCGGATCGACGTCGCCGGACAGGATCACCACGTCGGCGGCGGCGCTGAGACGGCGCAGCAGATCGACGTCGGCGGGATTGTCCGCATCGGGGCGGAACGACAGCTTTCCGGCGGCGAATTGATCGCGCCACCGGGCCTTGCCGGCCATGAAGCCGGAGGCCGCCGGCAGTTCGACCAGGACGGTCTCCGCCCCCAATTGCGCCAACAGGCCGCCGCAGACCCCGGCGCCGACACGACCGCCGATCTCGACGACCAGAATGCCCGACAGGGCCGTATCGTCCGCTCGGGTCGTCATGGCCGTTCAGTCCTCGCCGCCGCCGGAAATCTCCCGGCGGATTTCTTCGTCGTGTTCGCCCAGACGCGGCGACGGCCGCCGTTCCGGATCGGCGAGCCCCGCCCGGATCAGCGGATCGACCAGATAGGCGACCTTGCCGCCGGTCGGATGATCGACGACACGAAGCATCCCGCGCTCCTGGGCATGGGGGGAATGGAGCGCCTCGTCCGGGGTGTAGACGGGGGTGATGGAAATGCCCGCCGCCTTCATTTCCTCGGCCAGGTCGTCGCGCGACCGGGACATGCAGAACCCGGCGATGGCCTGGCGGAATTCATCGGCGAGATCGCCATGCGGCGTGTGGCGGTGTTCCCAATCCTCGTCGTAGATCAGGTCCTCGCGGCCGATATGGCGGCAGAACTTGTGCCAGGCCCGCATCTCCAACAGGCAGACGGCGGCGGATTTGCCGTCCTTGGTCATGTACAGGCTGTAGCGCGGATTGGCGCCCCAGGTTTCCATTTCCGGCGTGCCGGCATACCCGGCGGCGCGGGCCAGCGGCCCGGTCATGGCGACGTTGGAACTGCAGATCAGGCTGTCGTACATGGGCGCTTCCAGGTAGCAGCCCCTGCCCGTTTTCTGACGCCGGATGTGGGCGCCCAGAATGCCGATGGCGGCATAGATGGCGGCGGTGAAGTCGCCCGCCTGGAACGGCGGCATGGGCGGCACCTCGCCGTCCTTCAGGTTCTTGCCCAGCGCCCCGGCGACGGCCTGCACCGAAAGGTCATGGCCCGGCACCCGGCCCATGGCCGATGGATTGCCCAGGCCGGTCACCGAACAATAGATCAGTTCGGGATGATCGGCGGAGACGGTGGCGTAATCGATCTTCAGGTTTTCCGTCACCCCGGCGCGGAAGGATTCGACGACCACGTCCGCCCCGGCGATCAGGCGGCGGGCCAGGGCATAGTCGTCGTCCTGGGTCAGGTCGAGCGCGATCGACCGCTTGTTGCGGTTGACGGCGTTGAAGTAGGCGCCGACCTCTTCATACGTCGGCGGGTTGAACCGGCTGTAATCGCCGATATCCGGCTGTTCGATCTTGATCACGTCGGCGCCCATGTCGGCCAGGGTCTGGGTGCACCAGGGTCCCGGCAGGAGGCGGCTGAAATCGACGATGCGCAGGCCCGCGAGCGGCAGGTCCGCCGGATCCCCGGCGGCGGATTTGGTCTGTTCGGTCATTCTTCTTTCTGTTCTCGGTTCGGAAATCAGTCGGCGGCCCCGGCGGCGGCCCCTACCTGGTCGGCGCTGAGCACCGCATCCAGGGCGTTGCAGTTGTTGGCGGCGCGGAGCCCGCGCACCGCCGCTTGCAGGCCGTCCATGTCGAGCCCCGGTTCGATCCCCTGGGCCAGGGACGATGCCTTTTCGGCGATCTGTTCCCAAGACAGCGGCAGGGCGGGCGTGCCCCGGCTGTCCAGGATACGTTCGGTGGCGGCGGTGCCGTCATCGAAGGTCACCTCGGCCTCGGTCCCGAAATGTTCGGGAAAGACGGATTGCAGGTCCTCGTCGTATTCGACCTTCACGATGTCGGCCCAATCTAGGATTGCCCGGTCCTGCAAATTCTCGACGGCGAAGGCATCATGGCGCGACGGCCCGTAGGCCAGGGTCGCCCCCACCACATAGGGCAGGCTGTATTGCGCGGCCATGGAGGATTCCGGTCGCATCAGCATGTGCTGATCCTTGAGGATGCGGGGGCCCCGGATGGTGATGCCTTTGATCTTCGCGACCTTTGAGAAATCGTCCGTCGTCTCGCGCAAAGCATCGATCGCCGAATGGAACTGTCGGCAGCAGGCATAGGGCTTCATGCTGATTTCGTGGATCGCCAGGGTGGGCGCCGGTTGATCGAGCACCTCGGGCCGGGCATCCCGGCCATGCAGATGAATGAAGCCGTACTTGCCGTCGATGGCACGGCGCGGCGCCTCGACGCCGTTCAGCGCGAATTCTACGGCCAGCACGCCCTGATGCGCGGCATAGCCCGCATGGGTCCGCTTGGTGTCCGTGCCCATGGCTTCGTCGGCGAACTGGGTCGACCCGCTGGCCAGCGACAGGCAATGGCCCCAGGCGCAAAGCAGCTTGTCTTCGTCCAGGCCGTGCAACTTGGCCGCCGCCGCCGCCGCGCCGAAACAGCCGAACAGGGCCGTCGGATGGAAACCGAATTCAATGACGTTCAGGGGATTGGCGGCGGCGCCGATGCGGGTCATCGCCTCATACCCGGCGGCGACGGCGGCCATCGTTTCCGCCCCGCTGCTGCCCGTTTCGGCCGCCACGGCGAGGGCCGCCGAAATGACCACCGCGCCCGGATGGCTGAGCGTCGCGTCATGGGTGTCGTCCAATTCGTAGCAATGGCCCGCCGTGCCGTTGACCAGGGCGGCGACGGCCGGCGGCACACGCCCGCCGGCGGCCAGCAGGCCCGCCTGCCCGGCGCCCAGATAGGTCTTGGCCCAGGCGCGCATGCCGCGCCCGGCGGGTTGGGCCGTGCCGCTATAGGCGCAGCCCGCATAATCGAAAATCAGACGCGCCAGTTGTTCGTAATCGGCGTCGCTCAGGCTGTCGGGTGTAATGCCCAACACCCGCCCGGCGACGGCTTGCGATCGGTTCATCGGATGCTCCCTGCGTTAATTCCATTGAATGGAATTATTTCTCTTTAGATGATGTTAGCAGATGAAAGCCCGGCGGCCTAGCCGCGGAATTCGATGCTCGGACATACAGGGATCAAAGACGTTCGTCGCTCGCCCGCGAACATCAGTCGCCGCCCGGGGCGGCGGCCAGACGGTCTAGAAACAGCGGGCCGTAGTCGGCCAGCTTCTTCGGGCCGACGCCGTTGACCTGGGCCATCTGATCCAGGGTCGCCGGGCGGGTCAGACACATTTCCCGCAAGGTCGCGTCGGAGAAAACCACATAGGCGGGGACGCCCCGGTCCTTCGCTAATTCCTGGCGCAACTTTTTAAGATCGCCGAGCAGATCCGCAAGCTCGGACGGGAATGCGGCCTCGGCCTCGCGCCCGGCCCGCGTCCGGGCCTTCGTCGGTTTGCCCGCCGCCGGCTCGCGGATCATGAACTCGGCCTGTCCCTTGATCACCGCCTCGGCCTTTTCGGTCAATTTCAAACTGCCGTATCCGGCGATGTCGACAGACAAATAGCCCCCGGCGACGGCCTGACGGATCAGGCTCTGCCAATAGGTCTTGGGATGGTCCGCGCCGACGCCGAAGGTCGGCAATTGGTCATGGCCGCGCTCCCTGATCTTCTGGGTGTCGGCGCCGCGCAGGACATCGATCAGGTGCGCGCCGCCGAAGAACTGCCCCGTGCGGAGTGCTGCGGAGAACAGCATCTGCGCCTCGACCGTCGCGTCGATCAGCTTCGGCGGGTCCAGGCAGACGTCGCAGTTTCCGCAAGGTTCCGTCGCCTCGTCGAAATAGGACAGCAACGTCACCCGGCGGCAGGCCGTCGCCTCGCAATAGGCGAGCAAGGCATCCAGGCGTTTGTGTTCGCGGCGTTGATGGTCGGCGTTCTCGCCGTCCTGGTCGATGAACTGGCGGCGCATGCGGATATCGTCCAAGCCGTAGATCAATTTCACGTCCGACGGCCCGCCGTCGCGCCCGGCGCGGCCGATCTCCTGGTAATAGGCTTCCATGCTGCCCGGCAGGTTCAGGTGAAAGACATAGCGGATGTCCGGTTTGTCGATGCCCATGCCGAAGGCAATGGTCGCGACCATGACGACGCCGTCCTCGGCCATGAAGATTTCCTGATTGTCGCGGCGAACTTCCGGCGCCAGTCCGGCGTGATAGGGCAGCGCGCGATACCCCTTGCCGGACAGATACTCACTGACTTCTTCCGTCAAGCGGCGGGACAAACAATAGACGATGCCCGACTGGCCCTTCCGTTCGCCGACGAAATCCGACAATTGCCGCCGCCAGTCCGTTTTCGGTTCGACCGCGAGATGCAGGTTCGGGCGGTCGAAGCCGTGGACGACGATCTCGCCCCGCCCGTCGAACAATTTCCCCGCAATGTCTTCGCGGGTCGCCGCGTCGGCCGTCGCGGTAAAGGCCGAGTAGACGGCTTCGGGAAAGGTATCCTTCAGGGCCGCCAACGCTTCGTACTCGGGGCGGAAGTTGACGCCCCATTTGGAAATGCAATGCGCCTCGTCGACGACGAACATCTCCGGCCCGAGATTTCGCAGGGCGGCCAGCATGCGATCCGTCATCAGGCGTTCCGGCGACATATAGAGAAGCTTGCAGGCGCCGCTCTGCACCCGTTTCCAATCGGTCACATTGGCATCGCGGTCGCGCCCGGAATGGATACAGGCGGCATCGACGCCAAGCGCACGAAGCGCCGCGACCTGATCGTCCATCAAGGCAACCAGGGGCGAAATGACGATCGTCAGACCGTCGAAGACCAGTGCTGGAATCTGATAACAAAGCGACTTGCCCGCCCCCGTCGGCATCACCACCAGGGTGTTGCCGCGATCCAACAAACGGCCGACGATCTCGGCCTGCCCCGGGCGAAACGCCTGCAGCCCGAACACGGAGTGCAGCAGGTCTTCGGCCCGTATCTGGTTGGTTTCCACGTTCATTTGCCTCGGCGCATTCCGTCAACATCGATCAATCCGGGCCGGCCGCACTGGGCCCGACCCATGGTTCCGGGATAAAGCCCAACACCGACAATGTCAGGTGTTTTCCGCAACCGTGTCGGTCGTGCGCATCGAAACGATCATCCCCCCGCCCCCGCAAAGCCCGGATATGCACACGTCGGCATGTTGACATGCGTAAATACGAATGAGACGATGACTTCACGGATCGGCACTGGGAGGGGCGATTTACCGTGCAAACCAGGAATCGTCAGGCCGGGGTGCCTCTGTACACCCAGATCGCAAGTACGTTGCGAGCCAAGGTCGATTCCGGTCAATGGGAAGTCGGCGACCAATTGGCCTCCATCGAACAGTTGTCGCGCGAATACGGCGTCGGCATTTCGACGGTCCGCCAAGCCATCGGCACTCTTGAAGAACAGGGTCTACTGGAACGCGTCCACGGGCGCGGGACCTTCGTGCGCGCGGTCCCCCGGGACATGCGCTGGCTGCCATTAGGCGCCGATTGGGATTCCCTGGCTCGCAATATCGAGGAACTGACGCCGCGCCAGGTGCTGAAAGAATCGTCCGGCGAACAACCCCGGCTGAACGCCGGCGACGGCGACCCGGCCCCTTGCTACCACTACATTCGTCGCGTCCACGAGCGGAACGGCAATCCGTTCTCGGTCGTCCGCCTGTATCTCGACAGCCGCCTGTTTCGCCGCGCGCCCCAGCGGTTCCGCGAGGAATTGGTGATGCAGGTGTTGAAAGATATGCCCGACGTCGAAATGGCGGGCGTCCGCCAGACTTTGCTGGTCGACGGCGCCGACCGCGAACAGGCCGAAGACCTGCAGATCGGGTTCGGCGCACCGGTGGCGTTGCTTCATCGCGCCATCCAGGACGGCGCCGGCACGGCGATCTATGTCGCCGATTTCGTTTACCGGGGAGACGTCGTACGTCTTGACATTGATTTGCCCCCGGAACCAAATCGGGACCAACAAACACAAACAGACCTAAAACCACTCAGCGACAAGGAGGAAATACGATGAGAGGTATTAAACTGAAGGCCACGGGATGGGCACTCGCCCTGACGGCGGCTTTCGCAGTTTCGTCGACGGCGGCCGTCGCCGACGGCTATCCGAAGAAGCCGGTGACGATTGTCGCCCCCTATGGCCCGGGCGGTGCGTCCGACATGGCGACGCGTACGCTTGCGGCCTCGGCCCCGAACTACCTGCAGCAGGGCGTCCTGTCCGTCAACAAGGCCGGTGCCGGCGGCACGATCGGCTCGACCTTTGTGTACAAGGCCCGCCCAGACGGCTACACCCTGCTGCTGGCGCGCGTTGCCACGCACGCGGTCTCGCCGGCGATGAAGAACCTGCCGTACAAGCCGATGGAATTCACGCTCCTCGGCCTGTTGGAAAAGAACCCCTTCGTTTGCGCCACGTCGATTGAGAAGCCGTACAAGTCGCTCAAGGACCTGCTTGACGCGATCAAGGCCAACCCCGGCAAGGTCACCTATTCCTCGGCCGGCGTCGGCACGCTGCTGCAGGTCGCGGGTGTCATGCTGATCGATGAAGCCGGTATCCCTGACGCCAACAAGGCAGCCACCCACGTCCCGTACAAGGGCGGCGGCCCGGCCGCTTTGGCCGCGCTGAAAGGCGAAGTCGATTTCGTCTGCACCAACCTGTCGGCCCTGATCGGCCACATCCAGGCCGGCAAGCTGCGCGCCTTGGTCACCACCATGCCGGAACGCGTCGCCTCGATCCCCGACGTGCCGACGGCCCGTGAACTGGGCTACCCTGGCCTTGAAGTCGCGGTCGGCTGGAGCGCCCTGGTGGGCCCGCCCAAAATGGACGAAGAAGCCACCAAAAAGTGGGTCGACGTCCTGGCCAAGCTGAAGGACGACAAAAGCTGGAACCGGATGACCCATAAGCTGGGTTCCATCCCGACCATCTTGTCGCCGGAAGAGACCCGGGAATTCATCGAACACTCCTACTCCAAGATGAATGCCCTGGTTGAAAAGCTCAACATGAAGATCAAGTAAGCACAGCAGACTATTGACCTATCGGGACGGGAGCTTCGGCTCCCGTCCCAAATTGGGTGGGAACAATGAAATTCGAAAAATATGGTGACATCGCCGCCGGCGGTGTGGTTGCGGCCTTCGCCGTGCTGGGGCTGGCCTATCTCGTCCCGGTCGGGGTCAAGGCACCGCCCAACATTTCGGTCGCGCCGCTGGCGCCGGCCTTCTGGCCCAGCATCATTTTCTGGATGATGCTCGGTTTCGCGACACTCATTATCGCCAAAGGGATTTTCGGCATCATGCGCGCCGACACGGACGGCGCCGAGGTCGACGCGGACAGCGGCATGAAAGCCCGCACCACGCGTACCCTGATCGCCATCGTGTTGCTGTTCGTCTATCAGGCCGCCCTGGAGCCGATCGGCATGGTTCTGGCGTCGATCATCGCGGGGCTGGCCTTCACCGCCCTGGCCGGTGAGCGACGGTATCGCTACTTCGTGCCCGTCGCGGTCCTGTTGCCGATCGTTCTCTATTATTTCTTCACGAAGATCGCCGCGATCCCGATTCCGCTCGGCTTCTTCGAATTCATAGAATTTTAGACGGAGCCCGCTTTCTGTCATGGACATCATCCAAGAAGCCTTTCTCCACGTCGCCACCTGGCAGACCATTCTTGCCCTTTTCTGCGGCGTCGCCATCGGCACCATCATCGGCGCCATCCCCGGCATGACCGTCAGCATGGGCGTGGCGCTGACCCTGCCCTTCACCTTCACGCTCGATCCGGTGACCGGCATTCTTTTGCTGCTGGGCGTCTACAAGGGCGGCATTTACGGCGGCTCCATCACCGCCATCGTGATCCGCGCGCCCGGCACGCCGGCGGCCTCCTGTACCGTCCTCGACGGGTTCCCCATGGCCCAGAAGGGCGAGGCCCGCAAAGCGCTTGAAATGGCGCTTTACGCGTCGTGCATCGCCGACTTCATTTCCAACCTGGCGCTGATCTTCTTCGCCGGTTTCCTGGCCAGCCTGGCGCTGAAGTTCGGTGCGCCCGAGTTCTTCACGCTGATCGTGTTCTCCCTGACCATCATCGCCGGTGTTTCCGGCGACGACCTGATCAAGGGCCTGGCCAGCGCCATGCTCGGCCTGATCGGCGCGACCGTCGGCCTGGACCTGGTCTACGGCACCGACCGGTTCGTGTTCGGCGTTTATGAATTGATGGGGGGCCTGGCCTTCATTCCCGTGCTGATCGGCCTGTTCGCCCTGCCCGAGATCATCAACCACTACACCCACAAGGACCGGGGCGTCGGCGATATCAACAAGATCGGCAGCGCGCGCCTGTCCTTCGCCGAATTGAAAGGCTCGCTCAAGTCGATCCTGCGCGGCAGTGTCATCGGCGTCGTCCTGGGCGCGATCCCGGGCATCGGGGGTGCGCCGGCGGCCTTCCTGTCCTACAGCGAAGCCAAACGCACCTCGCCCAACGGCAAGAATTTCGGCAAAGGCGAGGTCGAAGGCGTCGCGGCAGCGGAATCGGGCAACAACGGCGTCGCCGGGGCGACCATGATCCCGCTGCTGGCACTCGGCGTGCCGGGCGACGTGATCACGGCGGTCATCCTGGGGGCCTTCATGGTCCACGGTCTCCGCCCCGGCCCGATCCTGTTCCAACAGAACCTGGACATCATCTACGCGCTGTTCATGGGCATCATGATGAGCTCCGTGTTCCTGTTCATTATCGGCAAGTCGTCGATCCGGATGTTCAGCCGCATCGCTGAAATCCCCAACAGCATCCTCTATCCGGCAGTGCTGATCCTCTGCGTGTTCGGTGCCTATGCCATCAACAACACGATCTTCGACATCCTGGTGATGATGGCAGTCGGCGTGCTCGGCTTCGGCATGCTCAAGTTCGGGTTCCCGACGGCGCCGTTCCTGATCGCCTTCGTCCTCGGGCCCTTGCTGGAAGACAACTTCCGCCAAGCATTGCTGATATCGCAGGGCGATTACGGCATTTTCGTACGAGGGCCGATCTGCTGGTTCTTCTGGGCCCTGACCGTTCTGTCCGTGGTCATCGTTCTGAACCGGTCGACCGGCTTTCTGAAGTTCATGAAACGACAACCCAAGGCCGGAACGTAACCCCCGGCCGGGCGGCGCGCCGAAACCGGGCGCGCCGCCGCAATGCGGAAGACTTCGAATGGTCCAAGTCGAATGCCTGGTCGAGGCCGGGGATATTCTGGGCGAAGGCGCCATTTGGAACCCGTCGGACAGCGCCCTTTATTGGTGCGACAATCTGAAATCCAATATCCAGCGATATACCCCGGCGACCGGCGAACACCGCGTCTGGCCGATGCCCGAAGAAGTCGGCAGCTTCGTCTTCCGGGAAAAGGGCGGCATCTGCGCCGCCATGAAATCCGGCTACGCCTTCATCGACGATCTCGATAACCTGACCATCGATTATATCGTCGACCCCGAACCGGACAGCCCCCGCACCCGCATGAACGACGGCAAATGCGATCGCCGGGGCCGGTTCTGGTGCGGATCCATGGACGCCGAATTGAAGGACCCGCTGGCCTCGCTCTACAAGTTGGAGCCGGGCGACCTGAGTTGCCACAAGATGGATACGGACATCATCTGTTCCAACGGCATCGCCTGGAGCCCCGACGACCGCATCATGTATTTCGCCGATACCCGGGCCGAAAGCGTCTATGCCTACGATTATGACATCGAAACCGGAACCATCGCCAACAAGCGCGTGTTCATTTCGACCGAAGGCATGCCGGGCCGGGCCGACGGCGCCACCGTCGATACGGAAGGCAACTACTGGTTCGCCCATATCCATGGATCGAAAATCCTGAAATACGATCCCAACGGCAAATGCGTTCTGGAAGTCGATGTGCCGGTGATCCAGCCGACCATGTGTTCCTTCGGCGGCGACGACCTGGACGTGCTCTACGTCGTCTCGGCGACCCGCTTCATGCAGCCCGGCGACGAAACCCGCCAGCCGCTGGCCGGATCGCTCTTCGCGATTACCGGCCTGGGCGCCCAGGGCATCCCCGAACCCCTGTTCGCGGGATAACCGGGCGTGACCGGCGCGGGCACCTGGTGGCGGCAATCGGCGGGCGAACTTGCCGCGGCCCTTGCCGCCGGTGAGACCACGGCGGCCGCATTGCTGGACGGCGCCCTCGACCGGATCAGGCACCTCAACCCCGACATCAACGCCGTCGTCCTGATCGACGAAGCGGGTGCGCGGAGAGCCGCCGAGGCATCGGACGCTCGCCGCCAAGCGGGCGCAGCCCTGGGCCCGCTGGACGGCCTGCCGATAACGATCAAGGACAACATCTACGTCGGCGGCCTGCCCGCCACCTGGGGCAGCGCCCTTTACCGCGATTTCACGCCGCCGGGCGACGATCTGCCGGTCGCCCGCCTGCGCGACGCCGGGGCGGTGATCGTCGGCAAGACCAACACCCCCGAATTCGCCATGCTGCCGGTGACGGAAAACAAGCTGTTCGGCGTCACCCGCAACCCCTGGGATTTATCGCTGACGCCGGGCGGGTCCAGCGGCGGCGCGGTGGCCTCGGTCGCCGCCGGGTTGACGCCGCTCGCCATCGGCACGGACGCCGGCGGATCGATCCGCCGTCCCGCCGGTTACGCCGGAGTGGCCGGAATCCGCCCGACCACGGGGCGCGTCGCCCGCGATTTGGGCTTTCCCGCCATCGCCCAGGATTTTCAGGCCATCGGCCCCATGGCCCGCACGGTCGGCGATCTGATCCTGGCCCTATCCTGTATCGCGCGGCCATCGGCGACGGATCGCCTGTCTCTCGCCTTTCCACCATTCGACATGAACCGGGCAGCCTTTTCAGGGCCAAACGGCAAGGCCGTGATCCGTTTCGTGCCGCGCGCCGGTTCGGGCCCGGTCGAAGCCGCCGTCGCCGACAGCCTGCGCCGCGCCGCCGATACCTTCGCCGATCTCGGTCATGACGTAACCGAGGCCGACGCCCCCTACGATCCCGAGGAAATCGACCGCATCTGGGCCTTGATGATCGGCGTCGGCATGGGCCGCGTCGTCGATGGTGTCGAAGACTGGGAAACCAAGGTCGACGACGGCATCCGGGGCGTGATCGAACGGGCGAGCGAGGTCTCCGCCGGGGACTACCTTCGGACCCTGGACCGCATTCAAGAATTGCGGGCCGATTTCGCACGCTGGATGACCGGGGTCGACGCCATGCTGACCCCGGCCTCCGCCACCCTGCCCTGGCCGGCCGAACGCCGATTCCCCGAAACCGTCGATGGGGCGCCGGCCGGGCCCCGCGCGGCGGCGGCCTTCGCCACCTTCGTCAACGCGGTCGGCCATCCGGCGATCAGCATCCCGGGCGACCCCGCGCCGACGGGCCTGCCCATCGGGGTGCAATTGGTCGGGCGGTTCGGACATGACGAGGATTTGCTGGCCTTGGCGCTGGAATTCGAAGCGGCGAAACCCTGGCGCGACCGTTGGCCGACGCTGGCCCTGGCATGACCTCCGCGGCGCCCCGACAAAGCATTTAATTTCTTCCAATCAATACCTTATGGTGGGCGCCCAGGGGCGAGGTCTCCCGGCAAACACGGAATAAATCCGAACGCCGGGCATACACGACGGGGAATTGATGCCACAGGACGCGGTCGAACTACTGGCGAAAACGGATCTTTTGGCCGGCGTGCCGGAAGACCGCCTGCGCGGCCTCGACCCGGCCCCGGAATGGCTGAGCGTCAAGGCGGGCGAGACCCTGATCGAACAGGGACAGCGGGGCGAAGCCTTCTATCTTCTGGTCCACGGGCGCCTGCGGGTTTTCGTCACGAACCCCGACGGCACGGCGAAACGGGTCGGCGAGGTTCTGCCCGGAGAGGGCGTCGGCGAAATGGCGCTGCTGACCGACGAAACGACCTCGGCCACCGTGCGCGCCATGCACGATTGCGATCTGATCCGGTTTTCCCGCGAGTCCTACAAACAGCTTATGGAAACCTCGCCCGAGGCGGCCCTGCAGGTCACCCGGACGGTCATCAAGCGCCTGCGCTCGGGCCTGGGCGGCGGCAGCGGCAAATTGCTCTACGGCGCCATCGCCATCCTGCCGATCGGCGATCATGCGGATATCGCGACCTTCGTCGAAATGCTGCGGGTCCAGCTTTCCGCCTTCGCCGCCACACGGGCCGTCACCGTCGACGACCTGGGCGCCCAGCGGGCCACGCAAATCCGTGGCCAGGGCGCCTTGAGCGCCGATGCGCGGCGCGATATCCACGGCGCGTTCACGGCGATCGAGGATGAAAACGATCTGACGATCTACCTCGCCGACCCCGCGCCCACGACCTGGACGACGCTTTGCCTGAACCAAGCCGACCTGGTGCTTTCCATCGGCGCCGTCGGGGACGCCCCGAACCTCAGCGAGGCCGAGGCGAGCCTGCTCGGCCGGGTCGACCCGGACCTGGCGCCACGCAGCGAGTTGGTCCTGGTGCATAACCGCGACTGGCAGGACGATTGCGCCACGGCGGAATGGCTGGCGCCGCGCAACACCGCCGATTTCCATCACGTCCGCGCCTGGGTCGAGGGCGATTTCGCGCGCCTGGCACGCATCCTGACCGGCAACGCCATCAATCTGGTCCTGGGCGGCGGCGGGGCCCGGGGCTTCGCGCAGATCGGCGTGCTGCGGGCATTCAAGCAGGCCGGCGTCCCCATCGACCGCGTCGCCGGCACCAGCATGGGCTCCCTGGTCGGGGCGCTCTACGCGCTGGGCATGGGGATCGACGACATCACGGAGATCAACCGGGAAATCTGGATCGACGGCAAGCCGCTGTCCGACTACACCTTCCCGGCGATCGCCATCGTCCGGGGACGTCGCCTGCACAACCTGGTCAAGCACGCCCTGCATGGGCGCAAGATCGAAGACATGCCGATCCGGTTTTTCTGCGTGTCCGGCGATTTGACGGCGACCGACCTGATGATGCACGACCACGGAACCCTATGGGAAGGCATCCGGGCCAGCGGCTCGATCCCCGGGGCAGGGCCGCCCATGTTCCTGAACGGCCATGTCCTGGTCGACGGCGGGGTGCTGAACAACCTGCCGGGCGACCTGATGATGGACCGCTACACCGGCGCCGTCGTCGCCGTCGACGTCAACCCCATGGCGTCCATGACCGTCCCCGCCGATATCGACGAGGTGCCGTCCGGCTGGGGCGTGTTGTGGAATCGGATCAATCCCTTCGCGAACCCGTTGAAGATGCCGGGCATCTTCGAAATTCTCTACCGCACGGCGACCCTGTCGAGCGACCGGCTGGCCAAGCGGACGCACGGGCGGACGGATTTCCTGCTGACCCCGCCGGTCAGCCATTTCCGGGTGTTGGAATTCGATGCCCTGGAGGAAATCGCCGAGATCGGATACCGCGACGCCATCGCCGCGCTGAAGGGCGACCTGGACCCGCGCATTGCACGCTATGCCAATATCGACCGCCTGCCGGACCTGCCACAGATCAAGCGGCCCGATCCGAAGAAGGCGGCGAACGCCGACGCGGTCAAGGACGGCGCCCGCCGCTCGGTCCGGCGCCGGATCGCTGCCGCGGCGGTGGTCCTGGCCGTTGTCGGCGGCGGCTGGGCCTACATGACCGGGGGCAGCCCCACCGAACCTGCCAGCGAGCCCGTGACGGCGCCGGTCGAGGGCCCCCAGGTCGAAAAACACGACGGCGCCAACATCCTGCCGGTCGGCGTCGTCGTCGCCCGCCATTCCGACGGATACGACGTCAGCAACCGGTACGTCGGGCGCATCGTCAGCCGCCGCGAGACGGGCCTGGGGTTCGAACGCACGGGCACGGTCGTCGAGATGACCGCCGACGAAGGCGACAAGGTCACCGAGGGCCAGGTTCTCGCCCGCCTCGACACCCGCATTCTGGAAGCCCGCCGCACGGAACTGCAGGCGGACCTCGCCGTCAGCAAGGCCAGCCGGGCGGAAACCCAATCGCGCCTGGACCTGGCCCGGACGACCATGAAACGGCGCGGCGAACTTCTGAAGCGCAACAACGTCTCGCAGCAGGCCTATGACGAGGCCAAGTTCGAGGTCGTGGGTCTGCGCTCGGCCCTGGCGGCCAACGCGGCCGAGATCGCCCGCGCCGAGGCGCTGTTGAATTCGCTTGAGGTCGATATCGAGAAATCGGCGATCCGCGCGCCCTTCGACGGCACGATCATCGACCGCACGGTCGACGAAGGGGCCGCCGTGCCGGGTGGGACAGTTGTCCTGCAGATCAGCGAGGACGCCGTCAAAGAGGTCCGCGTCGGCCTGCCGGTCCAGGTCGCCCGCCATCTGACCCCCGGCGAGACCTATGAGATCGAGGTCGATGGCGATGCCCATCCGGCGCGTCTCAAGGCGCTGCTGACGTCGCTGAACCCGCAGACGCGGACCCTGCCGGCAATCCTCGAGGTCGAGGATGCGGACCGCCGCCTGCGGTCCGGCGAACTGGCGGAATTGAAGGTCGCCTACCGCATCAAGGCGGACGGCTTCTGGCTGCCGATGACGGCCATCGTCGGCGGGCGGCGGGGCCTGTGGAACGCCTATGCCCTGATCGACAGCGAGGTTCCCGGCCTGGCCAAGGCGACCCGCCGCGAATTGCAGATGCTGTACAGCGATTCCACCCGCGCCTATGTGCGCGGCACCTTGATGGACGGTGAGCGGGTCGTCTCCGGCGGCCTGCACCGGCTCGTCCCCGGCCAGTTGGTCAAACCGACCCCCGCCGCGGAATAGGGAGGCCGGGCGCCATGGTCTACGACCTGTGTTTCCGAAAGCCGCGCCTAACCGTTCTCGTCCTGGGCCTGATCCTGGTCGCCGGGCTGACCGCCCTGAACAGTTTGCCGCGTCAGGAAGACCCGGCGCTGACCGAACGCTACGGCTCCGTCACCGTGACGTTGCCGGGCGCCAGCGCCGAACGTGTCGAGGCGTTGATCACCGAAAAACTGGAAAACGCCCTGCAGGAGGTCGAGGAGGTCAAACACCTGAACTCCCGCTCGCAGACCGGGTTTTCCATCGTCTCCATCGAATTGGAAGACCATGTCTTCGACGTCGACCCCGTATGGTCGCGCATTCGCGACAAGGTGGCGGAGGCCGAAGCGATCTTTCCCGCCGACGCCCGGGTGCTGGAGGTCAAACGCAACACGACGGCGGCCTTTACCTTGTTGGTCGGGTTGACCTGGGTACAGGACGACACGCTTCAGATCGACTTGCTGCACCGTTTGGCCAAGGACCTGCGCCAGGAGCTGGTCGCCCTTGCCTACACCAAGGAGGTCGAGCTTTACGGCGAGCCGGAAGAAGAAGTGCTGGTCACGCTGGATTCCGCGACCCTGGCGTCCCGCAACCTGACCGCGACCGAGATCGCCCAGCGAATTTCCCAGGCCGATGCCAAGATCCCCGCCGGACGCCTGCAAAGCGACCGCAACGACCTGATCATCGAGGTCGCAGGTGAGTTGGATTCCGTCGACCGGGTGCGCAGCGTGCCGATCCTGAAAGACGATACCGGCCAGATGATCCGCGTCGGCGACATCGCCCAGGTCACCAAGACGCCCCGCGATCCGCCCGAGACCATGGCCATCATCCACGGCCATCGGGGCATCGTCATCGCCGCAAAGATGGAAACGAACCGCCGGGTCGACCGTTGGGCGGCGTCGGCGCGGGCCATCGTCGACGATTTCACGCGCCTGCTGCCGCCGGGCGTCAAGGCCGAGATCATTTTCGATCAGAGCATCCATACGGACGAACGTCTGGGCGGCTTGGTCGACAACCTGCTGATCGGGGCGGCCATCGTCGTCGTCGTCCTGTTTTTCATGATGGGGCTGCGCGCCGCGATCATCGTCGCCTCGGCCCTGCCGCTGACGGTCCTGCTGGTGCTGCCCAGCCTCAACGCACTGAACGTGCCGCTGCATCAGATTTCGCTGACCGGCCTGATCATCGCGCTGGGCCTGCTGATCGACAATGCCATCGTCGCCTATGACGATTACGTCAAGGCGCGGCTCGCGGGCCGCGACCGGGCGGAGGCGATCACCGTCACCGTGCGCCATCTGCTGGTGCCCCTGGCGGCTTCGACCGTGACGACGGCGCTGACCTTCATGCCGCTGGTCATCATGCCGGGCAACGCCGGGGAATTCGTCAGTGCGCTCGGCACGGCGGTGATCCTGTCCATCGTCTATTCCCTGGTGATCTCGCTGACCCTGATACCGGCCCTGGCTGCGTTCGCCGACCGGCGCGACCGCATCCTACCGGGGCAGGGCTTCATGGCCCGGGGGATCAGCAGCGAAACCCTGCTCAAGGGCTACCGCTGGACGCTGGACAAAACCCTGACCCGGCCGTGGATCGGCATCGCGATCTCGCTGGTCATCCCGGTCTCCGGCTTCGTCCTGGCGTCGCAATTGATCGAACAGTTCTTCCCGCCCGTGGACCGCAATCAGTTTCAGGTGCAATTGAAGCTGCCGGACCAGACCGCGATCACCGAAACCGAACGCCAGGTCCACCGCGCGCGCGACATCATGTTGCGCCATCCCGAGGTCGAAAACAGCGTCTGGTTCATCGGCGAGACGCCGCCCCGGGTGTTCTACAACGTGACGATCCTGGAGGATGCCAACCCGAGCTTCGCCGGCGGGTTCGTGAATACCCGGTCGTCCGAAGGCACCCATGCCCTGGTCCCGGTGCTGCAGAAGGAATTGATGCAGGCGTTCCCCGAAGCCTCCCTGCTGGCCCTGCCCTACGAACAAGGCCCGCCTATCGAGGCCCCCCTGGAAGTCCGCATCTACGGCCCGGACATTCATGAACTGCAGCGCCTGGGCGAGGAAGTCCGCCTGATCCTGTCGCAGACCCTGAACGTCACCTATACGCGGGCGACCATCACCGGCGGGCGGCCGAAATTGGACCTGATCGCCGACGAGGACCAGGCCAGCCTGGCCGGCTTCAACCTGGTCGATCTGGCGCGCGAGTTGAACGCCTCGCTCGACGGCGTGGTCGGCGGCAGCGTCCTGGAAGGCACGGAGGAGTTGCCCGTGCGGGTCCGGGTCGGGCAGGCCGACCGCGCCGACCTGGAACGCATCGTCGCCAATACCGTGCGCCCGCCCGTGCGCGATGCCGATACGGCGCGCGAGGCCGTCTCGGGCGTGCCGCTCAACGCGCTGGGGCGGATCGCCCTGGCGCCGCAGATCAACCTGATCACCCGGCGCGACGGCGAACGCTACAACAAGGTCCAGGCCTATGTGGACCCCTTCACCCTGCCGGGCAAGGCGCTGATCGATTTCGAAAAACGCATGGCCGAACGGAATTTGCAGGTTCCCGCGGGATACCGTTTGCAATTGGGCGGCGAGAAGGAAGGCAGCGGCGAGGCCCGGGCCAATCTCATGGGCGTCTTCGCGCCGCTGATCGTGCTGATGATCTCGACGGTGGTACTGGCCTTCAATTCGTTCCGCTATGCCGGGCTGATCGGCATGGTCGCCGTGTTCAGCATCGGCGGGGCGTTGTTCACGCTCTGGCTGTTCGGCTTTCCCATGGGCTTCATGGCGGTGATCGGCACGATGGGGCTGATCGGCCTGGCGATCAACGACAGCATCGTCGTGTTGTCGGCCCTGATTGCCAATGAGAAAGCCCGTGCCGCCGATCAGGACGCGATCCGCGAGGTCGTCGTGGTCGGCAGCCGGCACATCATTTCGACGACGCTGACGACCATCGGCGGGTTCCTGCCGCTGATCATCTGGGGCGGCATCTTCTGGCCGCCGCTGGCCATCGCCGTGGCCGGCGGCATGCTCGGCGCGACCTTGTTGGCATTGTTCTTCGTGCCGCCGGTCTTTACCATATTCGTTCGCCGGGACAAGCGGCGGAACGACAAAAAACGATTGCAAAACATTGCATTAGGAAAAGAAAAGGCAACCGCCGCGTGACCCAGCCCGAAAAAATCAATTTCGACGAAAATCAGGTCGATATCGCCGAACTGCGGGAACTGGTCAAACAGAACACCCTGTTCAGTCTGATGTCGGACGACCAGTTGAAACACCTGATGGGCATCATCACGGGCATGTGGCATCTGGCGCCGGGCGACTACGTCGTCCACGAAGGGGACGAGGCCGACAACATCTACATTATTCGGTCCGGCAGCTACGAAGTCCTGAAGAAGGACTTCGATTCCGATACCGTCTATCCCATCGCCAAGCTGGGCCCGGGGATGAGCATCGGCGAAGTCGCGTTGCTGGATTCCGGCACGCGGTCGGCCTCCGTGCGGGCGTTGGAGCCCGGCACGTTGCTGGTCATCCCCATCGAAAAACTGAACGCCCTGTCGCAGGCCGAGGAATCGGTCGATATCCGCATGAAGATGAACCTGGCCTACGAAATGGGCCGGCGCCTGCGCGACACCAACGAATCTTCCGTCCGCTATCTGCAGGAACGCCTGTCCGAAGCGGAAAAACGGGTCGAGATGGGCAAGTTCCTGACCCGGGTGCTGATCGGCCTGGCGCTGTACATGTTCACCATGGGCTTCACCGCGGCCCTGGCCAAAGTCATCGACACGACCTGGGTGACCATTCCGATCCTCGCGGGCTTCGCCTTCGGCGTTTACCGCACAGTGGTGACCAGCCCCTATCCGAAAGCTAACTACGGCTTCACCCTGGCCAACTGGCGGCACAACATCGTCGATTCCGTGCTGTGGACGCTGCCGATGCTGGGCGCGATCGCGCTGCTCAAGTTACTGGCGGTCACCTTCCTTCCCGATCTCGCCGGGACGACGGTGTTCGAACTGTCCCGCAACACAGGCCTGAGCCTGACCGATATCCTGATCCTGTCTGGCGCCTATGCGGCCTTCTGCCCGGTGCAGGAGATGATCGCGCGCAGCGGCATTCAATGTTCCTGTCAGATGTTCCTGACGGGCAAATACCGGATACTGCAATCCATCGTGCTGTCGAACCTGCTGTTCTCGGCAACCCATCTGCATGTCGGGCTCAGCATGGCGCTGTTCGTGCTGCCGGCCGGGTTCTTCTGGGGCTGGCTGTTCTCGCGTCAGGGCTCGATCCTGGGCACCAGCATTTCCCATGCGATGATCGGCATCTACGCCTTCTTCATCGTCGGGTTCGATTTCATCATCGGCTGACGGCGCCGGAAAGGGCGCCGGTTTAGGGGAAACACCAAGGGGGTGACGACATGACGGACCAACCGGCCTGGATCGGCGCCTATCCGCCGGGTGTCTCGGCGACCCTGCCGCCGCTGCCCCATCCCCATATCCCCGCCATGCTGCGGGCCGCGGCGGCGACCTACGGAAACCAGACGGCATTCAGCGTCTGCCTGCCCAACGGCGCCCATGCGGCGATGTCCTTTGCCGAGGTCGACCGTGCGTCCGACGCCTTCGCGGCCTATCTGCGCGAGGACCTGGGATTGCAGCCGGGCGACCGCGTCGCGATCCAGATGCCCAACAGCTTCGGCTACGCCGTCGCCGCCTTCGGCGTGCTCAAGGCAGGCTTGACCGTCGCCAACGTCAATCCGCTTTATACGGCGGAGGAGACCTTGCATCAGGTCCATGATTCCGGCGCCAAAACGCTGATCCTGATCGACATGTTCGCGGACCGCATGACGCCGGAAATCCTGGGCCACCTGGACAACGTGATCCTGGCCAGCGTCGTCGATTTCTTCCCGGCCCTGAAACGCAAGCTGGTGCAGTTCGTCCTGAAACGCGTCAAGAAACAGGTGCCGACCCCGGCCTTCCCCCATGCCCGCCTGACGGACGCCGTCGCCGCCGGGGCGCGGCGCCTCGCCGCCGAGCCGGACGCCGTCCTGGCCTATGCCGAAGGATTGGGCCACGACACCACCGCCGCCCTGCAATACACGGGCGGCACCACCGGCGTCGCCAAGGGCGCGATGCTGAGCCACGGCAACCTGATGGCCAATGTGGAACAAAGCTACGGCATGCTGGGCGACCGGGTCATTCCGGGGCGTGAGGTCTGCCTGACGGTGCTGCCGCTCTATCACATCTTCGCCTTCACCATTAATCTGCTGGGCATGTTCCAGGTCGGCGGGCACAACGTGCTGATCCCCTCGCCGCGCCCGCTCAGCAATCTGAAACCGGCGTTGGAGACCTTCCCCATCAGTTGGACATCGGGGGTCAACACCTTGTTCAACGCGCTCTGCAACGAAGACTGGTTCGCCCAGCAGCCGCCGAAGCACCTGAAAGCCTCTGTCTCGGCGGGCATGGCCCTGCACGAGGACGTGGCCAAGCGGTGGGAGGAAATCACCCAAAGCCCGGTTGTCGAAGGCTACGGCCTGACCGAAGCCTCGCCGACCCTGACCGTGACGCCGTTCAGCGCCAGCGGCCGGCGCAACACCATCGGCATCCCCCTGCCCGGCACCGTCGTGGCCCTGTTGGACGACGACGGCAATCCGGCCCCCCAGGGCCAGCCGGGCGAGCTCTGCGCCAAGGGCCCGCAAGTCATGCAGGGATATTGGAACCGGCCCGAGGACACGGCGGCGACCTTCCGCGACGGCTGGCTCGCCACCGGCGACGTCGCCGTAATGGACGAAACCGGCTTCTTCCGCATCGTCGACCGCAAGAAGGACGTGGTCATCGTCTCCGGCTTCAACGTCTATCCGAACGAGGTCGAGGAATGTATCGCCAAGATGCCGGGCGTCACCGAAGCCGCGGTCATCGGCGTCGCCGACGTAGCCACCGGCGAGGCGGTGAAGGCCTTCGTCGTCAAGACCGATCCGGCCGTCGACCAAGACGCCGTGCGCGCCCATTGCCGGGAATTGCTGACCGCCTACAAGGTGCCCAAGACCGTGGAATTCCGCGACGACCTGCCGAAAAGCCCGGTCGGCAAGATCCTGCGCAAGGACCTGAAACCGGCAACATCTTGATCGCCCTCTCGGCGGGAACCATCCTTTGCATCCCAATCTGACCAAACAGGTGGTCGATTTTACCCGCGCCGCGCCGCCGATCCGCGCAGCCTGCCTGGACGACCTCTTTACCTTCAGCAGCGGCATGTTCGAGAACGAAACCCGCGAAGGGTTCGAGAAGATGCTGACGGCGGAGGGCCTGCGGGACGCGCGCATTCTGTTCTTCCGCGACGGCGACGGCCGGGTCCGGGGCTACAACATGGTCCGCCGGTTTGCGCCCATCGTCGATGGCCGTCCCGTCGATCTGTTCCGCGCCGTCGCCGCCATGGCGCCGGAATACCGGGGCGGCGGCTCGACCCTCGGGTTCGGCATGATGCTCGCGGTGAAGCGCAAGCTTCGGCATCCCCTGCGCCCCTGCTATTACATCGGCGCCCTGGTCCATCCGTCGTCCTATTACCTGTTCGCCAAGAACGCGGCCGAGATCTGGCCCCGCCACGACCGGGAGACGCCGCCGGACATCCGCGCCCTGATCGCCAAGCTGTCCGAGACCACCGGCATCGATATCACGGACGCCACCCATCCCTTCGTCACCTTCGACGGGGTGCCGACGCGCCAGGACGCGGGCGAGGCCGGCTTCTGGCGTGATCATCCACGGCCCGAGGTTCAGCTATTCCTGAAATTGAACCCTCGTTACAGTGAGGGCTACGGCTTGGTCACCCTGGTGCCGCTGACCTGGAAGAACCTCGCCGTGGGGGCATTCCGCGCGGCGACCGCCGGTCTACGGCGGCGACGGAATTAGGAGGGGAAATGGAAAACAAGAACGACGCGGGGACGGCGGGCTCGAAACTGCTGCTCGCCATCCTGATCGCGATCACGGCCATCGGCCCGGCCTCGACGCAATTTCTGCTGCCCGCCATGCCCGCGATCCAGGCGGATTTCGGCACGACCACGGCGACGGTTCAGATCGCGTTGTCCGGCGCCTTCTTCGCCCTCGCCTTTTCCGAATTGGCCTACGGCCCCTGGTCGGACCGTTCGGGCCGCCGGCCGGTGGTGGTCTTCGGCCTGGCGCTCTATCTGATCGGCAACGCGGTCTGCATCGTCGCCCCCAACGTCGAAATCCTGATCGCCGGGCGGGTCGTGCAGGCCTGCGGCGGGGCGGTCGGCCTGGTGCTGTCGCGGGCCATCGCGGTCGATGTTTACGGCGCGGACAAGGCGGCCTCGGTCGTCGCCCTGACGACCGCCGCCATGGCCCTGGCGCCGCTGCTGGCGCCGACGGCGGGCGGCCTGCTGACCGATCACCTGGGCTGGCGATCGACCTTCGTCTTTCAGGTCGCCATCGGCGCGGTGGTCCTTCTGGCCGTCGTCCTGCGCATGAGCGAGACCAACAGATCGCCCAGCAAGAACATGGACTTCCTCGCCATGTTCCGATGGTTCGGGAAGATGATGGGCGACCGGGCCTTCGCCGCTTATTCCCTGAACGCGGCCTTCACCATGGGCGTGTTCTTTTCCTTCATTTCCGGCGCCCCCCATGTGACGCAGAAATTGATGGGCCGCGACGCCACGGAGTTCGGCCTGTGGTTCATGATCGTCGCGGCGGGCTACGTGGTCGGCAATTTGACCTCCGCCAAAATCGCCGACCGCGTCGGCGCCCGGCGCATGGTCCTGATCGGCAGCGCCCTGGGCCTCACGGCCATCGCCACCATGGCGGCCGGATTGAAATTCGGCGGGTGGGCGCCGCTGGCGATGTTTCTTCCCGGCGGCTTCACCGCGCTGGCCGCCGGCCTGGCCCTGCCCAGCGCCCAGGTCAAGGCCATCGGCCGCTTTCCCGAGGTCGCGGGCACGGCCTCGGCGCTGATCGGTTTTCTCGTCCTGATGGGCGGCGCCGTCATGTCGCAGGTCGTCGGAATGATCCAGAACGCAACGCCCTATCCCATGGTTGCGGCCATGGGCGGGCTCAGCTTCCTGGCACTGGCCGTGCTGGTCCTGCGCCCGGCCGAGGACGGCGCGGCATGACCGGGACCTTGCGGACGGAATTGGTCGTGGTCGAGGACCTGGCCCCCGCCGCCCGCGAAGCGTTCCTCGACGAGTTGGGGGCGCTGGTCTCGACCATCTTCGTCAATTACGGCCGCGACTATCTGGCCAAGGACATGGCCGCCCCGCACCTTGCCTCCGCCCGGGTGCTGATGATGCGGGACGGGGACGGGCGGCTGGTCGGCTACAACCAGGTCCGCCGCTTCGCCTACGAGATCGATGGGCGGACCGTGCATATGTTCCGCGCCATGGCGGGTCTGCTGCCGGAATACCGGGGCCGGGGATCGACCCTGAATTTCGGGCTCGCCCAGGCGTTCCGGTTCAAGCTCGCCCATCCCTTGGCCGAGGTCTATTTCCTGCCGATCCTGCTGCATCCCACGTCCTATGCCCTGTTCGCCAGATACGGCCATGCCTTCTGGCCGACACCGAAGGAGCCGACCCCGGCGGACAAGTTCGAGTTGCTGAAGAAGCTTTGCGAAACTGCCGGATTTCCGCTCGACGACCCGGACCATCCCTATGTCTGCAAACCGGACGTGATGACCCGCCAGGACGATGCCGAAGCCGCCGATTGGGCCGCCGACCCGCGCCCCGAGGTGCAATTCTATCTGAAGACCAATCCGCGCTACCGCGAGGGCCATGCCCTGGTCGGCATCGCGCCTCTGACCTTCGCCAACCTGTTCATCACCGGGTCGAAATTCGCCGCCACCATGCTGGCCCGGCGCCTGGGCCTGGCCAAGAGACGAAGATAGAAAACGATGGTCAAACTCATCAAATCGCAGGTCGATATCCTGGCCCTGTCGGGGGCGGAACGGACCCGGTTCTTCGACGAATGGTTCGATCTCTATAACGAGATCTTCGACGGCTTCGACCGGCCCGGGTTGGAAGCCTATTACGGCGATCCCAACAGCAGCCAAATCCGGATGCAGGTGATGCGTGCGCCCGACGGCACGATGGTCGGCTTCAACGCGGTGCGGCTTTACCCGGTCGAAATCGACGGCAAGGAACGCGACGCCTTCCGCTCGACCGCCGGAATGAAACGCGAATACCGGGGCGGCAGTTCGACCATCGCCTTCGGCCTGCAACTGGCCGTCGCCTACAAGATCAAACATCCGTTCCGCGCGGTCTATTACTTCGGCTCCATGCTGCACCCGTCCAGCTACTACGTGCTGTCGAAATACGCCTATGAAATGTGGCCCCGCCACGACCGCGAGACCCCACCGAAGATCGACCGCCTGATCGCCTCCCTGGCCGAGGCACGGGGATATGAATTCGACGACCCGCCCTCGCCCTATGTGCGACTGGCCAGCGAACGCACCCGCGAGGCCGAAGAGGAACCGGAATTTTGGCGTACCTCGGACAACCCGGTGATCCGGTTCTTCCTGCGCACCAATCCACGATACGCCGAGGGCCGGGGCCTGATTACCCTGGTTCCCCTGACCTGGACCAATCTGATCCTATCGTCGGTGAAATTCGGCGCGGCCATGCTGGGCCGCAAGCTGGGCCTGGCCAAGAAACGGCGCTGATCCTCAGCTCTCGCCTTCCGCCCGGAACCAATCGGCCAACCCCGCCAACCAGCCCCGGCCCGGCAGGCCGTCCGCCAGGGCGTCTCCGCGCCGCAGCGCCTCGATCACGCCCCTCACGCGGTCGCCCGTATCGGGATCCCGTTCCAGGGCCAGCAGGACCGACGCCCGCGCGGCGGGCAGCCCCAGATCGCCGACCAGCCGGTCCACCCCGGCGGCGAAATCCGCATCGCCCGGATTGGGCACCTCGTCCGACGCCTCCGGCCCCAGGCCGTTCAAGGCCGCCAAGACCCGGTCACGCCGGGGACCCAGCGGCAATTCGGCCAGCTCCGCCGGATCGACGGGCGTGCCCAGATAGATATCCTGCGCCCCATGGCCCAACGGGAATTCCAGGCGGTCGGCCAGCGCCTCCCTCGGCAGGCCGCCCGCGAAACGCACCGGCACGATGGGCAGGCGCGCCTTCACCGCCAAATCCAGGATCACGCCGCTGACTTTGGTCACCGGCGCCCCGCAATTAAGCGAACGCGTGCCTTCGGCATGGACCATCAGCGACAGCCCCTCGTCACCCAGGGCCGATTGCATCTCCGCCATCATGGTCAGCATGCTGGCCTGGTCGTCGCGGTCGAAGAACATCAGCGCCCGCGGCAGGCGCGCCCCCGGATGGGCACGGCAATGGGCGATCAAACGGCCCAGCCAGGTTTCCCGGTGCTCGCCCTTGGCGATGGTAACGACGGGCCGCCCGCCCAAGGCCGCCGCGATCACGGCGAAGGTCAGGGATTCGATGCCGACCTGATGATTGGCGAGATACAGCGCGGGCCGCCCCCGCAGTGCCGCCATCGCCGACGGATCCTCAAGACGGACCGAGCGGACGAACCGCCGCACCAGGGCGAAATAGATATCTTCCACCGGCCAGTCGCGGAAGCCCAACCGCCGCCGCCAATAGGCGCGGAAGGGTGCCGGATCGAAGACCGGCGGTTCGGCGTCAGCCACCGTCACCGCGCCAGCCTCAACCGAGCCCCTCACCGGGAACCGCGTGCCCGGCAGCGCCGCGCAGGTCGCCGCGTCGCCCTCGACGGCGACGGTTTCCGGATGGACCCCGGCGCGGGCGGCGACATGCTCCTTGATCGCAATGGCGCGGGTCATCTCCGCCGCCGTGCCGGAGGTGCCGTAGACGGCCTCCAGCGTGCCGGGCAGCCAGTTGCTCGCCAGCACCGCCGCCTCGGTCAGATGCGTTTCGTCGCCCTTCACGTCGGACAGACGCGCGCCCGGCACGACGGCGCGGTCCCGCAGGAAGGCACGGCGCCCGGCCCCCGACAACAGGCCAAGCGGCCCCTTGGGCAGCAGAACCTCGTCCAATTCGAAGGCGCACCAGACGGCGCCGTCAGCCAAAATTTGTACATCGACCCGCAGGCTCTTGCCGTCGCCGGAACCGGGACGGGCGCGAACCTCGAGCCGATCCGTCGCCGGATGCAGGCCGAAGAATTCCAGCCGCCGAAGATTTGCCGGATAGGCGACCTTCCCTTCGGCCCCTTCCCCCGCCCAAAGGGCCGGGTCGTCATGGGGGATGCCGTGCAACGCCCCGTCGAGCACGACCGTGAGGTCCGGGCCGTTCGAAAGGGCGTGAACCGCGCCGCGTTCGTCCCGCCGAAGGCCATCGATGACGTGGAAGGCCGGGCCGTGGAACAAGGCGCCGCCGGCATAGGGATCGCCCACGGTCGGCAGGTCACCGGAAATCTCCATCGGCGGCGGCGCGGCGGCATAGGCGGCGGCGAGCATCACCTGTCCGGTGGCCACGGGTACCGGGCCGTCGGTCACGCGAACGGAAACCCCATTCGCCGCGTCGTCCATATGAATTCGCAGGTCCGTCTCCCCCGTCACCCAACGGGACAGGCGGAAGTCCGAAATCCCCGTCACCACCTCGCCGGGCCGGGCGGCGCGGGTGGCATCCAGGACCATCTGGACCTCGGCCATCATCGGCAGGGCGGGCAGCGTATAGGTCGGGCAATGGTCGGCGAGCCAGGGCATCGCCGCCTCGGATACGGCGACGTCGATGAACCGTGCGGCGGGCGCGGCGGAGACGATGCGCAGCGCCAAATTCTCGACCTCGTAAATGCGCAGGCCGTCGACCCAGAGGCTGCCCTTGGCCGCGACCTTGACCGACCCATCGGCCTCCGTCTCGACCGCCGTGATCTCCAACTCCGTCACCACCGCGCGGTTGGTCGGTACGACCTGGCCCCGGTATTTCCAGACCAGGGCTTCGTTCAGGGCGACCGGCTCGAACCGGGGATGGGCGATCTCCGCCCCCAGGCCCGACAGCCGGGCGAAGGCCCGTAGCAACTGGACCAGCGCCTCGATCCCCAGCGATCCGGCCTGCACCGGGTCCTGATAGAAATGCGCCTTGAAGTACCAGGCTTCGGCGTCGATTTCCTGCCGCCCTCGAATGCGGCCCAAGCCCGCCTCGCCGCCCGCCGGCCAAAGGCCCGTGATCTCGTCCAACATGCGCAAGCGCCCGCCCGCCAGGCAGGGCTGGGTATGGAACAGGTCTGCGGGTTCGCCCCGCAGGTCGATATGGGTGTCCGACGGCTCGCTCAGGCGCGCCCGGTCGGCGGCGGTCGCGGGCAGGCCGACCTGATTGGCCAGCGCCCCCGGAGAGAAGAAACCGAAGGAGGTATCGAAGGAATAGACCGGCCCGCTCGCTCCGTCGCAGTCGACGCGGAAGAACACGATGGTCATCTCGCCGACGCGGGAATAGCGGGTCAGACGCGTGCGGATCGTCAGCGTTCCGGCGTCTGGCCCGACCGTCGCCGTCGGCACGGCCCCGTCGCCGTCCAGGTTGCGGAAGGCGAGATCGCCGTCGGTCAGGGCGAACCCCATGTAGGACGCCAGCCAGCCGCAGGGCTGCAGCATGACCTCCATCAGGACGCTGATCGGCATGGCCGCCGCCCCGTTGTCGCGGAAATACCAGGCATCCGGCGGCACGTCGTATTCGGCAATCAGCCCCCCGCCTTCCGTCGCTTCACCCGCCGGGCAGTCGCATTCGACGACGCGCGACATGAAATGATAGGGCGGCCCCGGCAGGCGCGGCACCGTGCGGCCATGGTCGAACCGTTCGTACATTGTGCCGAAGGCCGCCGACGGCGCGCCCCAGGCACAGGCCAGCAACGCCGCGTAATCGCCGCGCACGTCCGATCCTTCGGCCACCGGATGCGGCACGAGGTCCGCCGGGATCGCCCCGGGCTGCGTGCCGAGCAGCCAATCGGGCGTCAGTTGCAGGCCGAAACGGCGGCATTGGAAGACCTTGAAGCCGTCCGACGAACAGAGCAGCGCCGCGTAGACGCGGGGCCGCCCGGCCTCGTCGATGATTTCCTCGATGAAGATTTCGTAGGTCAGGTCGTGGGGCCGGTCGGGCACCACCTGGCCCCGGCAGACGAACTGGAACGGTTCATCCGGCACCGGCTCGAACCGCCAGCCGTCGCGGTCCACGGTGAAACCCATGGCCGCCATGGCGACCGAAAGGCTCTGCACCGCCGCGTCGGCCATCAGGGTGCCGGGCATGCAGGGATCGTTCAGGAAATGCCCGCCGTAGAACCAGGCATCCGGCGGCACATGCGCCTCGGCCCGCAGGTACCCGCGCCCCCAGGGCCCGCCTTGCGGATCGAATTCCGCGACACTGTCGATCAACGCCATGCGGCCGGTCGGGATGGTCGGCGTGCGCTGATGGGCGGCGGCCCGTTCGAACCCCTCGCCGAAACAGGCATAGGCGTTGCCCGCCGCGAAAGCCGCCAATTCATCGGCCGAGAACGCCCGCTTGGCCGACGGGTTGGGCGGCGCATCCAGGCGCGCCGCCGGGTCGGGCGTGTCGTCCTCCGGCGACCAGAGGACGCCGCCCGAACCATCCAATTCCGCATCGGTGAAGAACCCGGCCTGACCCTCGCGCACGCTGAGCAGGCGGCGGTCGCCGATGTGGCAGTCGTAATGGAAGAAGAACAGCCGCACGTCGCCGGTCTTGGCGTGCCCGTCGACGTGAATGTCGTAGGCCAGAGTATCGCCCGGCTTGGGCAGGCCGCCCGCGTGAAACGTCAGCTCACAACCCAGCAGGCGGTAGACCCGTTCGCCCTTGTTCAGGAAATCCGCGCCCAGCCAGGAAATCAGCAACAGGTCCGCCTGCCCTGATTCGATGACGATGCCGGGCGGCATATGGCCCTGATGCAGGTACCAGGCATCCTCGTCCACATCCGTTTCCGTCCAGATCGTGCCCTTGGTCATGGAGCCCGGCGCGCCCGAGATGCCGGTCACCCGGTCGGCCAGCAGCATGGGCGGCATCGGCATGCGAACCTGGCGCAGATAGCCCGCCTGTTTCTCAAATTCCGGCCCGAAGACGTCGGCGATGCGGCCCGAGGCCAGGCGTTCCAAATCGGCCCGGTCGAAATCGGGGCCGGAGGGGGCTGGCCTGTCCGGTGCCGTCTCGGGCGTGCGGATGGGGACGGGAACAGGCGGCGCAGGCCGTTTCCTTGCGACCGGCGGCGACGGCTTGGGCGGCAACGGGGCGGGCGCAGGAGGAGAGATCGCGACCGGCGCCTCGCCGCCCCGGAAGCGCAACCACGCCGCTTCCTGCAAGGCGACGTAATCCTGATAGAGCCGCGCCTGGCGCTCCAGATGCTCGCGGTGAACCTCCGCCGCCTGGGCCAGCAGGCGCGCAGCCCCTTCCGCGCCCGCGCCCGTCGCAACGAGGGCCGGCGGCGGCGCGGCGGCGGCGGGCTCCCTCGGCACCACGGGGGCGAGATCGGCCACGGGGGGCAAGGCGGGGGCCGGAGCCATGACCTGGCCGATGGCCGGTTGCGGGCCGGGCGCGTCCTCGGTGGGCGGCGGGGCCAGATGGACGGGCGGGAAATGGGCGGGCAGGCTTAGGCTTTTGCCCGCATCCCGCGCCTCGGGGACCGAGGCCACCGCACCCGGGCGAACCTCCAGATCGACGGACATCTCCCGGCCGCTGAAGCTGGTAACGGAAACGCGGCGGCGCGCGCCGTCCGCGCCCGGCGCCACGACGGCCCAGGCCAGATGCAACAGACCCGAAGCCGCATGGGCATGGCCGAAACGATGGGTCACCGGGCTTTCGCCGGCGGCGGGGTCCAGGCGCAGGTCCTCGGCGCCCCCCTCGCCCGCGATTTCGCCGCCGATCACGCCAAGAATGCGCTCCCCGTCCCGTTCGGCATCGTCCAGGCGTTTCAAGACCACCGCCACGGCGGCGTCGCCGGGGCGTTTGCGGTCGGCGGGGAACAGGGTGTCCGCCGCCGCCATATGGACGGGCTCGACCGACAGGTCCACGGCACCGACCAGGGCGGCGTCGATCTCGCCCGCCGCCAGGGCGCGTGCGGCGGTCTTGAATGCGGCCAGGCCCGACAATTCCTCCGACGACAGGGTGAAGCCGAAGGCCGTGCAATCGAACTGCGCGTTCAGACGGTTGGCCGGAATGTTGGGCATGGTGCCGACCACGGCGGCGGCGTCGAGCGCGGGCATCAGATCGTCCCG